>Ga0268298_10000171_pt1 | contig 81618 bp, 69 predicted proteins | sample WWTPWeurt_MetaG_FD_194462 | JGI IMG/M metagenome (GOLD analysis project Ga0268298, IMG submission 194462) | Activated sludge microbial communities from WWTP in Nijmegen, Gelderland, Netherland - WWTP Weurt | ecosystem: Engineered > WWTP > Aerobic digester > Activated sludge | place...
CGTCAGGCGCAAGCAGAGGTGAACGGCCGAGGGCGCCGGGTGGCCGTCGGCCGTAAGTGAAGGAGGAGGACCGGGCGAAGCACGGTCCGGGGGACATGGAGGCCGACGGCTACCCGGTGCCCTCGGCCCGCGCCGATGCATGGGGACGGGACTTGCGGGCGCCATCCAAGGACCGAAGCGAATGTCCGCTCCGTGCCAAACACGGCCCATCGCCAAGCGCACCAATCCCTACTCCACGATCGTCGTGCTGTAGCGCGGCGTCTCACCCAGGGCCTTGCGGAAGCTGGGGGGTTGGCGGCCGTCGATATCGGTCACGCCCAGGTCGCGGGCGAGTTCGGCGCCGATCCAGGTGCCGCCGCTGCGCTGCATCAGCGAGGCGTCGCGCCACAACGCGGCAATGACGCGTCCGGTGAAGCGGGGCGATTCCATGCTCGACTTCAGCGGCGCGTACTTGCGCTCGGTCTCGGGATCGGTCATCGCCCAGGCGGTGCGCTCGGTGTCGAGCAGGCCCATCCACAGCGACACCGCGGCCACGCCGTGCGGGCGCAGGTCGATGGCCATGTCGTGGGCCATCTTGTCCACCGCCGCCTTGCCCGCGCCATAGGCCGGGCCGTGCATGTAGCAGACCGACCCGTACGACGAGGTGTGCACGATCAGCCCCTGCCCGCGCGCCACCATCAGCGGCGCGGCGTGCCAGCTGGCCACGTAGTGGGTGCGCAGGCCCACGTCGAGCAGCTGCTGCATGTGCAGCGGTTTGGCCCAGAACGGGCCGGGCTGCGTCAGCTCGTCGGGGATCAGGCAGGCGTTGTTGACCAGGATGTCCAGCCGCCCCTGCTGCTCGCGCGCCACGCGCTCGAACAGTGCAGCCACCTGCGCGTCGTCGCGGTGATCGCAGGCCACCGCGATACCTTGCCCGCCGGCAGCGGTGATCGCATCGGCGGTGGCGCCGATGGTGCCGGGCAGCATCGCCTGGCCCTCGGCCACGCTGCGGCCGGTGACGTAGACCGTGAAGCCCGCCTCGCCGAGCGCCAGCGCGATGCCCTTGCCGGCGCCGCGGCTGGCGCCGGTGACCACGGCCACGGGACGGTCGGTGTTCATCGGGGCTCCTCGGTGGGTGGGGGGCGGTGCGCAGGCGCCATGCGCGCCAGCGCCGCCGGGTAGTCGCGCATCGCCCGTGCCAGCGCGGCGATGGCGCCGGCCAGCAGCGTGAGCATCAGGGCCAGCGCCGGGCGCAGCGGATCGCCGTCCACATGCCGCGCCAGCGCGTCGCTCAGCGCCCCGGTGATCACCGGCCCGATGCCGCTGCCGCCGACGGCGCCGACGATCATCACCATCGCGTTGGCCACCGCACGCCGATGCGGCGGCACGACGAAGCTCAGCGCGGCATAGGTGGGCGCAATCCAGAAGGCGATGAAGAACGAGAAGGCCGTGACCAGGGCCACCGCCCCCACCGGGGATGCGCGGCCGAGTGCCAGATAGGCCAGACCGGTGGGCAGCGCCAGCGCCAGGCCCAGCATCGGCACGCCCATCTGCCAGCGCCGCTCGCGCTGCGCCAGCCGATCCGCCAGGCCGCCGGCGAAGGGGCTGGCCACCAGCGAGGCCAGTGCCGACAGGCCCGCCACCGCGCCGGCCTGCTGCGGGCTGAAATCGAGCCCGCGCACCAGGTAGGCGAAGTTCCAGGCGCCGAACGAATAACCCGTCAACAGCGCGAACGCGGCGGCCACGATCAGCCAGCGCGCCACCGGATCGCTCCAGATGGCCCGCACGGCGCCGGCCGATGGCGCCGATGAGGCCGGGTGTGCCGGGGGCGGCGTGGTCGCGCCGGCGGCCGGTGCGGCGCCCGGCCGCGCCGGCTCGTCCACCCCCAGCCGCAGCGCCAGCGCCGCCAGCAGCGCCGCGCCGCCGATCAGCGCCAGCGTCATGCGCCAGCCCACCTGCTGCGACAGCCAGGCGCCCCCCACCAGCGCCAGCAGCGAGCCCAGCGCCGGCCCCATGGTGTAGATGCCCATCGCCCGGCCGCGTGATTCGGGCGGGTACAGGTCGGCCACCATCGACAGCGAGGCGGGCGCACCGCCGGCATCGCTGATCGCGCCGCCGGCGCGCGTGAGCGCCAATGCCCCGGCGCTGCCCACCAGCGCGCCGGCCGCACCCAGCGCGCCGCCCAGGCCGCGGCACCAGGCCACCAGGCTGCGGCGCTCGTGCCGGTCGGCCACCCGGCCCAGCGGCACGCCGATCGCGCCGAAGGTGAGCGCGAAGCCCAGCCCGGTGACCAGGCCCACCTGCAGGTCGCTGAGCGCGAACTCGGCCTTCACCGGCACCAGCAGCACCGCAAGGATCTGCCGGTCCATGAAGGCCAGCGCCGCCAGCAGCGTGAGCATCAGCAGCGTGAAGCGGGCGCCGGGCGCGGGGGTGGGGGGCATGGAAGGCATGGGGGCGGGGCGGTCGGCAGCGGCCGGCCCGGGGTCGCGGCCATTGTTCGGTCAACGCCGGCCAGCCCCATCGTCCGCCCGGACGATGGCACCGCCGGGCCGCAATGGGAGATTCGCGCACGCTGCACCCCGTGCGCCCGGCCCCGGCGCGCGGGGCCTCTTCGAGACACCCTAGGCAGGAGAAGCCCGATGGAGTACTTCGTCACCGGTGGCACCGGCTTCATCGGCCGCTTCCTCGTCGAGCGCCTGCTGGCGCGCGGCGGGCGCGTGCACGTGCTGGTGCGCGAAGGCTCGCAGGCGCGCTTCGAGGCGCTGCAGGCCCGCTTTCCCGAGGCCGGCGACCGGCTGCAGGCGGTGGCCGGCGACCTGGCGCGCCCCGGCCTGGGCCTGGCCGAGGCCGACGTGCAGCGCCTGCGCCACCGCGTCGTGCACTTCTTCCACGTCGCCGCCATCTACGACATGGAGGCCGATGCCGCCAGCCAGCAGGTGGCCAACGTCGAGGGCACGCGGCACGCGGTGCAGTGCGCGCAGGCGCTGTCGGCCTCGTGCCTGCACCACGTCAGCTCGATCGCGGTGGCCGGCCTGTACGACGGCAGCTTCAGCGAGGACATGTTCGAGGAGGCGGGCGAGCTGGTGCACCCGTACTTCCGCACCAAGCACGACTCCGAGGCGGTGGTGCGGCGCGAGTGCACGCTGCCCTGGCGCATCTACCGGCCGGCCTCGGTGGTGGGCCATTCGGCCACCGGCGAGATCGACAAGATCGACGGCCCCTACTACGCCTTCAAGCTGCTGCAGAAGATGCGCCGGCTGCTGCCGCCATGGTTCCCGCTGATGGGCTTCGACACCGGACGCTTCAACATCGTGCCGGTGGACTACGTGGCCGCGGCGATGGACCACCTGGCCCACCAGAGCGGCCTGGACGGCGAGTGCTTCCACCTCACCAACCCCGAGCACTACAGCAGCGGCGAGATGATGAACATCTTTGCCGATGCGGCGCACGCCCCGCGCTTCGCGATGCGGCTGGACAGCAAGGTCTTCAGCTTCATGCCGGCGGGCCTGGCCTCGCTGCTGGGCAAGCTGCCGCCGATCAAGCGCATGGTGTCCAGCCTGATGGGCAGCATGGGCCTGCCCAGCGGCGCGGCGGCGCTGTTCAACTGGAACACCCGCTTCGAGAGCCGCATGACGCGCAAGGCGCTCAAGGGCAGCGGCATCGAGGTGCCCAGGCTCGAGGACTACGCCCATCGACTGTGGGACTACTGGGAGCGCAACCTCGACCCCGACCTGTTCGTCGATCGCTCGCTGGAAGGCAACGTCCGAGGCAAGGTGGTGATCATCACCGGCGGCGGCACCGGCATCGGCCTGGCCACCGCGCGGCGCCTGGCCGGCGCCGGCGCGATCGTCGTCATCGCCGGTCGCCGGCTCGACAAGCTGCAGGAGGCGCAGCAGTCCATCCACGCCGCCGGCGGCATCTGCCACGTGCATGCCTGCGACCTGGCCGACTTCGCCGCCGCCGATGCCTTCATTGCCGCGGTGCTGGCCGAGCAGGGCCGCGTCGACATCCTGATCAACAACGCCGGCCGCTCGATCCGCCGCGCCATCGAGCACTCGTACGACCGCTTCCACGACTACGAGCGCACCATCCAGATCAACTACTTCGCGCCGATGCGGCTGGCACTGCGCGTGCTGCCCGGCATGAGCGAGCGGCGCAGCGGCCACGTCATCAACATCTCGTCGATGGGCGTGATCGGCCCGCCGGCGCGCTTCTCGGCCTACGTGGCCTCGAAGTCGGCGCTGGAAGGCTGGACGCGCTGCGCCGAGGTGGAGTACGCCAACCGCAAGGTGCACTTCACCAACATCAACATGCCGCTGGTGCGCACGCCGATGATCGGCCCGACCAAGGTCTACGACTACGCCCCGGCGCTCACCCCCGAAGAGGCCGCCGAGATGGTGGTCGACGCGGTGATCCACAAGCAAAGCCGCGTGGCCACCGACATGGGTCGCTTCCAGCAGGTGTGGAACCTGATCTCGCCCAAGTCGTATGCCAGCGCGATGAACGGCATCTTCCGCATGTTCGACGAGCCGCCGCCGCCCCGCCCGGCCGCCGCCCTGCCCGGTGCCGCAGCGGGCGACGCCGCCAGCGCGCCCGCCAGCGAACCGAGCAGCGAGCAGGTGGCGCTGGCCACGCTGATGAAGGGCATGCACTACTGATGACCGCTGCGATGACCTTCTCCCACCTTTCGCGCCCGCTGGCCGCGCTGGCCCTGGGCCTGGCCCTGGCCGCCGGGCCCGCCGGTGCCCACGCGCAAACGACGCAGCCGCCGCTCGATCCGGCGCGGCTGATGCAGGGCTTCCCGCCGCCGCCCGAGTACCGCATCCACATCGGCAACTGGCAGCGCTGGCCGCAGAAGATCTGGTCGTTCCAGCACACGCGCGAGCTGTTCCCGACGCGGCGGCTGCAGCCCGTGGGCCCGGTGTGGGTGCTGCCCGAGGCGCGGCGCGATCTGGACGGCCTTCAGGTCGGCACGCCCGAGGCGCCGCAGACCTGGCCGCAGATGCTGGCCGCCACGCACACCGATGCGGCGCTGGTGCTGCACCGCGGCCGCATCGTCGACGAGCGCTACCTCAACGGCATGGCGCCGGCCACGCCGCACCTGATGTTCTCGGCCACCAAGTCGATGGCCGGGCTGATGGCCGCCACGCTGGTGGCCGAGGGCCGGCTCGACGAGCGCGCCCGCGTCGGCGAACTGCTGCCCGAGCTGGCCGCCAGCGCCTGGGCCGGCGCCACCGTGCGCCAGGTGCTGGACATGACCGACGGCGTGCGCTTCACCGAGGTCTACACCGATCCGCGCTCGGACATCTTCGCCTACATCGGCGCGATGGGCTGGGCGCCCGAGCTGATCAAGGTGGGCAATCCCACCGGCATCCAGGCCATGCTGCCCACGCTGAAGACGGTGCACGACGAGCCGCGCGGCAGCGCCTTCCGCTACCGCTCGCCGGCCACCGACGTGACGGCTTGGCTGGCCTCCCGCGCGGCCGGCCAATCGCTCACCGGCTGGATCCAGCAGCGGCTGTGGTCCACGCTGGGCATGGAGCACGACGGCAGCGTGATGCTCGACCCCGCCGGCACCGAGGTGGCCTTCGCCGGCATGAGCGCCAGCCTGCGCGACCTGGGCCGCATCGGCCAGATGCTGCTGCAGAAAGGACGCGTCCAGGAGCGCCAGGTGATCCCCGCCGCGGTGGCCGAGGAGCTGGCCCGCGGCGGCGACGCCCGCGCCTTCCAGGCCTCGGGCATCCCGCACCGCGCGGGCTGGTCGTACCGCAGCCAGTGGTGGGTGCAGCCGCAGCCGCCGCGCTACTTTGCCGCGATGGGCGCCTTCGGCCAGCGCCTGGTGGTGATGCCCGAGGCGCAGCTGGTGGTGGTGCTGCTGGGCAGCCACCCGCAGCCCGTCAGCGCGCTGATCGACCCCTCGCACCAGCGCGCCTTCGCCGCGCTGGATGCGCTGCTCAACGGAGGTGCCGCCCGATGAACCCACCTGCCGCCCGAACCGTCGATGCGCCGGCCCGCGCCGCGCCCACGCCGATGCCCGCCGCCGGCGGCGCGGCCCGCGTGACGCTGGCGCTGCTGACCCTGATCGCCACGGTGCAGTTCTTCGACCGCGCGCTGATGGTGGTGATCCTCGAGCCGATCAAGCGCGAGTTCGCCCTCACCGATTCGCAGCTGGGCCTGTTCGCCGGGCTGAGCTACGCGGTGGCCTTCGCGCTGGCCGGAATCCCGCTGGGCTGGCTGGCCGACCGCAGCCACCGGCGCAACCTGCTGGCCGGGCTGCTGGCGCTGTGGTCGGCGCTGGTGGCCGCCGCCGGCAGCGCCGGGCAATTCGCCACGCTGCTGGCCGCGCGCATCGGCATCGGCGCGATGGATGCCGGCGGGCAGCCCTGCTCGGTGTCGATGATCGCCGACCTGTACCCGCCGCAGCGCCGCGCCTCGGCGGTGGCGGTGTTCTACGTCGGCGTGCCGCTGGGCATGGCCGCGGGCTTCATGGCCGGCGGCATGCTGGCGGCCACGCAGGGCTGGCGCACGGCGCTGTTCGTGGCCGCGGTGCCGGGCTTCGTGCTGGCGCTGGCCTTGCTGCTGCTGGTGCGCGAGCCGCTGCGCGGCGGCAGCGAGGCCGGCCCGGGCGAGGACGACCGCACCCGGCCGCACCAGGCGCTGCCGCTGGGCACCACGCTGCGCTTCATGCGCGGGCAGCGCTCGCTGGTGAACCTGATCGCGGCCTCGGTGCTGGTCACCGCCTCGTCGTCGGCCATGATGTCGTGGATCGGCTCGCTGCTGATCCGCAGCCACGGCCTGGCGCTGGAGCAGGTGGGCCTGGTCACCGCCATCTGCATGGGCGGCTTCGGCGCGGTGGGCACGCTGCTGTTCGGCCACTGGGCCGACCGGCTGGGCGCGCGCGACATGGCCGCGCAGCCGCGGCTGATGGCGCTGGCGGCGCTGCTGATCGGCGTGTTCGGCAGCGCGGTGTGCCTGTGGCCCGGCGTGATCGGCGCGGCGGTGGCGCTGGCCGGCTTCGCCGGCTGCGTGGCCGGCCTGAACGGGCCCACCTATGCGTTGTCGCAAACGTTGGTGAAGGTGCGCATGCGCGGCACCTCGATGTCGGTGCTGGTGGTGCTGCTCAACCTGATCGGCGTGGGCGTGGGCCCGACACTGGCCGGGCTGCTCAGCGACGTGTTCGCCGCCCGCTTCGGCGCCGATTCGGTGCGCTGGGCGATGGTCTGCGTGCTCGCCGCCAACCTTCCCGCGGTGCTGCTGTTCTGGCGCGCCTCGGCCACACTGCGGGCCGACATCGAGCGCACCCAGGCGTGAGCGCCCATCAAGACCCGAGCCCCGCCCCACACGATCCCTTTCACGTCCTCCCTCGAAGGCCCCCCATGCACCAGCCCGCCTCCCTGGCCCGCACCCTGATCGCCGCCGCGGTGATCGCGCTGCTGGGCACGCACGCCGCCGCGCAGACCACCGGCCCGGCCAAGCGCCCCAACATCCTGGTCATCATGTCCGACGATGTCGGGCCCTCCAACGTGGCGCTGTACAGCCACGGCATGATGGTGCCCACGCCGAACATCGACCGCATCGGCCGCGAGGGCATCCTCTTCACCGACCACTATGCGCACCCCAGCTCCACCGCCGGGCGCGCGGCCTTCATCACCGGGCAGCTGCCCATCCGCACCGGCCTGACCACCGTGGGCCTGCCCGGCTCGCCCATCGGCATCGACGGCCGCGACCCGACCTTGGCCGAGGTGCTCAAGCCGCTGGGCTACCGCACCGCGCAGTTCGGCAAGAACCACCTGGGCGACCGCAACAGCCACCTGCCCACGGTGCATGGCTTCGACGAGTTCTTCGGCAACCTCTATCACCTGAACACCGAGGAAGAGCCCGAGCTGCGCATGTGGTCGAAGGAGCCCGGCTTCAGCCAGCGCTACCGCCCGCGCGGCGTGCTCGACTGCGTCGCCACCGAGGCCGACAACCCGGCGCCGGCCGATGCCCGCTTCGGCCCCTGGGGCAAGCAGCGCTGCACCGACACCGGCCCGCTCAATGCCAAGCGCATGGAAACGGTGGACGAGGAATTCCTCGAGCGCAGCAAGCGCTTCATCACCCAGTCCAAGCGCGACGGCCAGCCCTTCTTCGCGTGGGTCAACACCACGCGCATGCACATCTACACCCACCTCAAGCCCGAATCGCGGCACCTGGCCAGCGATATCTCGTCGGAGTTCGACATCTTCGGCAGCGGCATGATGGAGCACGACGGCCACGTGGGCCAGTTGCTCAAGCTGCTGGACGACCTGAAGATCGCCGACGACACCATCGTCATCTACACCAGCGACAACGGCGCGATGACCGCCTGGTGGCCCGATGGCGGCACCACGCCGTTCCGCGGCCAGAAGGCCACGACCTGGGAGGGCGGCGTGCGCGTGCCGATGCTGCTGCGCTGGCCGGCCCGCGTGGCCAAGGGCCGTATCAGCAACGGCATCCAGACCCACGAGGACCTGTTCACCACGCTCGCCGCGGCCGCCGGCGCGGGCAACGTGCCGGCCACGCTGCGCGAATCGCACAAGGTGTTCATCGACGGCGTCGACAACCTGGCGCACTGGACGAGCCAGGCGCCATCGAAGCGCAACTCGGTCATCTACTACAACGAGAGCGAGCTGACCGCGGTGCGCGTCGGGCCCTGGAAGTCGCACATCAAGGTGCGCGAGGGTTTCTTCGATTTCCTGCAGCCCAGCACGCTGGTGTTCAACCTGCGCATGGATCCGTTCGAGCAGCACGGCGGCGCCAAGTCCAACGAACTGGCGATGCGCATGGGCGTGGCCTTCGGCGGCCAGGTCTACGACCTCATCGGTGCGCACCTGGCCTCGCTCAAGCAGTTCCCGCCGCGCCAGAAGGGCGGCACGCTGCTGGTCAAGACGCAGTAGCCGGGCGAGGCGGGCGCGCCGTCAACGCGCGGCGCGCTGCCGCGCCATCACTGCGAGGCGCGCTGCCGCGCCATCACTGCGAGGCGCGCTGCCGCGCGTAGGGCCCGATGGCCCCCAGCAGCGCCAGCAGGCCCACGCCATAAGCCGACATCGACGCGGCCAGCGCCCAGCGCAGCGCCTCGGTGCCGAAGTGCGGCACCAGCAGGTCGCTGATCAGGCCCACCGACAGCGGCCCCAGGCCGCCGCCGATCATCGTCAGCCCCAGGTTGAACACCGCCATCGCGGTGGCCCGGCGGTGCGCCGGGACGATGTCGGACATGGCCGCGTACACCGGCGCCATCCACCACACGGTGGTGACACCGAACACCAGGTAGGCGGCGATGGATTGCGGCACCACCAGGCTGCCCAGCATCCAGGTGGCGCCGGCCGGCCAGCTGTAGAACAACAGCCCGGCCGGCAGCGCGATGGCCACGCCCAGCACCGGCACGCCCAGGCGCCAGCGTGGGTCGCGCTGCGCCAGCCGGTCACTCAGCCAGCCGCCGACGAGCGAACCCACCACCGCCGCCAGCCCTCCCATCAGGCCCATCACCAGCCCGGCCGATTGAAGCGTCATGCCGTGCGAGCGCACCAGGAACGAGGGCGTCCAGATGCCGATGCCGTAGCCAGCCAGCCCCAGCATCAGCCCGGCCCAGGTGACGCGGGTGAAGGCGGTGGAGCGCCACAGGTCGCGCGCGATCACGCCGAAGGGCTCGGCCGGCGGGGTGGCGGCCGAGGCCGGGGCCGGCGCCGGTGCGGACTCCACCTGCCGCAGCTCCCAAACGCCGCGTGCCGGCTCGGTGCCGGTGAAGCGCAGCAGCAGCGCCACCACCACCCCCGGCACCGACATCCACAGGAAGGCGGCGCGCCAGCCGTAGTGGTGCGCGATCCAGCCGCCCAGGCCGAGGCCGAAGATGATGCCCAGCTGCGGCCCCACCATGTACACGCTCATCGCCCGGCCGCGCTGTGCCGGCGGGTAGTGGTCGGCCACCATCGACAGCGACGGCGGCGTGCCGCCGGCCTCGCCCACCGCCACGCCCATGCGTGCCAGCGCCAGCGTCCAGTAGCCGCCGGCCAGGCCGCACAGCCCGGTCATCACGCTCCAGGCGCCGCAGCACCAGGCGACGAAGTTGCGCCGGTTGGCCCGGTCGGCATAACGCGCGAACGGCACGCCCAGCACGCTGTAGAACAGCGAGAAGGCCAGGCCCGAGAGCAGGCCCATCGCGGTGTCGGAGACCTGGAACTCCTGCTTGATCGGCTGCAGCAGGATGCCGATGATCTGCCGGTCGGTGAAGCTCATCGTGTAGACGAGCAGCAGCAGCAGCAGCGTCCAGTGCGCGCGCAGCGAGACGCGGGCCGGGGCGGCGGGGTCGTGAGGGGTCATCGGCACGCTCTCGGGTCGGAGGATGGAGGGGCAGGCGGGTGGGTCAACCCTGGGGCAGGCCATGTTCGGGCCAGCGGCCCTGCACCCAGGTCTGGCAGTTGCCGATGCCGGTGGCGCCGGTGGCGGCATCGTGCACCTCGACCAGCGCGTCGCGGAACTGATTGAGCCGCGCCACGGCCTCGGGCGTGGAGCAGTCGGCGATGTGCTCGCCCTCGACATGCAGCGGCCCGCGCCACTGGCCGTGGTGCTTGCCGTCGAAGCCGTGGTACAGCCCCGCGCCGAGGTGAAAGCCGGTGGCGCCCAGCGCCCTCGCCGCGAGCAGCCGCGTCGAGCCGTCGGCCATGGTCAGCACGAAATCGCCGCGCACGAAGCGCTTGTTGCGGGCATCGAAGTGCAGCCGCGGCTCGATGCGCCGCACCGGCTCGCGCCGGCCGTCGGCATGCTCGAAGGCGCCCTGCACCTTCTCGTGGCGCCAGCCCTCGCCCTCGTAGACCAGGCTGTACTGCATGAAGCCGTAGCGCGAGCCGTCGGGCCGGGTGAACAGCAGCGGGCACCACACCGCCAGCACCCGCGGCGCGGCGCCGTCCATGGCCTCGGGCTGCAGGTCGGTGGGCGGCGTGCCGACGCCGGGCCGGATGCCCCAGGAGTGGTCGCGCGTCATCACCCACTCGCCCGGCGCGATGTCGATGCGCCGGCCCTCCAGCTGCACCCAGCCGCTGGCCGTGCCGATCTGGTGATAGCGGATCTGGTCGGCGGTGCGGCGGTAGCCGGTGAGCGTGCGGCGGTCTTCGCGCTCTTCCACCGCGCAGGGCAGGCAGCCCTCGAGCTCGAGCTCGAAGGCCAGCGGCTGCACCGCGTTGGGCTCGAGCGCCACGCGGATGCGCTTCAGAGGCTCGATCACCTCGTAGTGCAACGGCCCGACACCGATGCCGTCGGGATCGCGATCCAGCGCGCGGCTGGCGCGCACCGTCCACTGCGCCACGCCGCGGCTGGCGCCGGCATAGCCGTCGACCACGTTGCGGTTGGCGTACTTGCCGAAGCCGAAGTTCACCGACAGCGAGCCGTCGCGGGCACAGGCCATGCCGCAGACCTTCTCGGTCCAGGCCGGATCGCTGTGCAGCACGCTGGCGTGCGTCTCGACGATCTGGTGGTTGAAGAACTCGTCGGCGGCGACGAGCGGTCCGATGCTGCCGGCCATGAGGGAGCTTCCGTCGGGTGAAGGGCGGGCGGCGGGCGTCAGAAGCCCAGCCGCTGCGCGTGCAGCGCCAGCAGCGTGGCGCCGCCGTTGCGCAGGTCCATCTGCGCCTCGGCCGGCACCCAGCCGCGCTGGGTGAACACGGTGCCGATGCGCGCCATCACGTAGGCCATGCGCCAGGCCGCGTACACGTCGTAATAGGGCAGCTGGTGCGCCGAGTGGCCGCTGGCGCGCTCCCAGTGCGCCACCGTCTCGTCGCGGCCGGGCAGGCCGGCCAGGCGCGGCACGCCGTAGCCGGTGCACAGCGATTCGTCGAGCATCAGCCACCAGGCCAGGTCGTCCACCGGATCGGCCAGCGCGGCCTGCTCCCAATCCAGCGCGGCGGCCAGCCGGCCGTCGTGGAAGACGCAGTTGCCCAGCTTGGCATCGCCCCAGGACAGCGCCAGCGGCCCGGGGCCGGGCTGGTGTTCGACCAGCCAGCGCCAGCCGGCGTGCAGGTGCGGGTACGGCCGGCCCAGCGACTCGGCCCAGGCCACCGCGCGGCGGTAGTACTCGAGCTGGTGCGCCAGCGGCGTCACGCCCGCGGGCGGCAGCAGGAAGCCCAGGCCGCGCGCACGCCAGTCGAGCCGGGCCAGTGCGGCGATGGCATCGATGCCGGCGAACCAGTGGGCGCGCAGATCGGCCTCGGGCAGGTCGTGCAGCCAGCCTTCGAGGTGGTACAGCGGGTTCTCGTTGGGCACCCGGCCGGCCACGCGCTCCATCACGAAGAAGGCCGCGCCCAGCGGCTCGGTCGAAGGCTCCAGCCCCAGCAGCCGCGGCACCGGCACCGCGCTGCCGGCCAGGCACTCCATCACCCGGTACTGGCGCACGATGTTGGCATCCGGAAACACCGACGGGGCATCGGTCTGCAGCCGCAGCACCACCGGCTGCGGCGCCGCGGGTGTGCCCTCGCCCGGCCCGGCCCAGTGCAGGTCGGCCAGCACGGTGAGGTTGGAATAGCCGCCGTCGGAGCGCCGCAGCCCGTCCACCCGCACCGCGCCGCGCGCCGGATGGCGCTGCCGCAGCCAGCCGGGCAGGGCCTGCGCGATGCGGTCGAGGTCGGGTTCGAAGGCCATCGGGTGGGGGGTGGCGGTAGCGGCGGCCGGGGCCGTGGTCGAGGCGGGTGTGTGCGGCAGGGGCTGCGTGGCGTCGTGCCCGCTCAGGCCGGCGTTGGCGTCACGCCCTGGCGCTGGCACCAGCGGGCGTATTGCAGTTCGAGGTAGCGTTGCAGGGCTTCGACGGCCAGGTCGGCGCGCAGCGACTGGAAGACGTCGAAGCCGTGGTTGGCGTGGGGCAGCTCGACATACGCCAACTCGCCGGCGTAGTCGCGGCGCAGCCGCTCGGCGAACCAGCGGGCCTCGGCCAGCGGGATCAGCACGTCGTGGGTGCCGTGCAGCATCAGCATCGGCGGGGCCTCGGCCGCCGGCAGCGCGGCGGCATGGCTGGCCGGGTGCATCGCGCGCCACAGCGCCTCGTTCGCGGCGCGCGGGCCGGGCATCACGTTGCGGGCCATGAAATCGTCGAAGCTGGCGTCGGGCCTCGCCTCGCCCAGCAGGTCGTACTTGCCGTAGTAGGGCACCGCGCCCTGCAGCCGGGTGTCGGCCGCCTCGAAGCCCGGCTGCCAGGCCGCCTGGTTGGGGGTGAGCGCGGCCAGCGCCGCGAGGTGGCCGCCGGCCGAGCCGCCGGTGATGACGATGTAGCGCGCGTCGCCGCCGTACTCGGCCGCGTGCGCCCGAGTCCAGGCGATGGCCGCCTTCACGTCCACCAGGTGGTCGGGCATCCGCGCCGCGGGGCTGAGCCGGTAGTCGGCATCCACCACCAGCCAGCCGTGCGAGGCCATGTGCATCAGCAGCGGCATGGCCTGCGTGCCCTTGTTGCCGATCATCCAGCCGCCGCCGTGGATGTTCAGCAGCACCGGCCGCGGGCCGGCCGAGGGCGGGCCCGAGACCATCACGTCCAGCCGCTGCTGCTTGTGCGCATCGGGCACGTAGGGGATGTCCTTGGTCCACTGCACGCCCGGCTGGGCAAAGGCGAACGGCCGCCACCAGCGCGCCGGATCGAGCTTGCGCTGGATGAGCGAGCGGCGCGTGGGCGCGATGCCGCTCTCGTAGTCGTTGCCGAAGGCCTGGCGGAAGCCCCGGTCGAGCACCTCGAAGGTGTGGCGCGCCAGCCAGACGGCCACGACCATCGCCCCCACCGCCACGCCGTGCAGCGCCAGCGCCACGCGACCCACCGGGTGGTGGCCCGCCCCCAGCGCCCAGAAGCCGGCCGCCATCGCCGTGCCCAGCGTGGCCACCATCACCGAGAGCTCGCTGCCCGGCAGCCCGAAGCCCAGGTACCACATCGACAGCTTGTCGATCTTGCCCTGGCGCGAGACGAGCCCGCACCAGGCGAACAGCAAGCCGATCAGGCCGAGCAACAGGGCGATCCAGGCGACGATGGCTTCGAACATGGCGGCGGCAGGGCAAGGCGCCCGGGCCGGCCACGGCCGAACCGCTCGGCCGCGGCGCCGTGCGCGCGTGGGGCGGACTGTCCCACCGCGGGGGGCGGGGCTCGCCCTGCAAATGGACTAGGACTTGTTCACACGACGGAGCTGACCGCGCCGGGGGAGGCCAAGGCCATGCTCCGCCCCGATCAGGGCGACCGTGTCAGGCGGCCCGCCCGTCCGGCACATCGTCCGTTTGAGCGATTGCACGCCTCGGTCGAACGCTGACGATGGCCGCCTGCTTCCTTCCAGCCGTCCGGCGCCCGACATGACCCCTGTACTGCCGACCCATCGCTCCAGCGAGCCGGTGGGCATGGGCGGCTCCTTCGGCGCGCCGGGAAGCCTGCGCCGTTCCGGGGATCGACGGCCGGCGCACGACCCCGGCAACGGGTCCGACGATCGGGCGCGGCGGGCATGATCGTCGCCACGGCCGGCCATGTGGACCATGGCAAGACCGCCCTGGTCCGGCAGCTGACCGGCGTGGACACGGATCGGCTGGAGGAAGAGCAGCGCCGGGGCATGACCATTGCGCTGGGCTTCGCCTACCGCAGGACGGCTGCCGGGGCCTCCGTCGGCTTCGTCGACGTGCCCGGCCACCGTCGCTTCATCAACACCATGATCGCCGGTGTCCGCGGTGTCGATCTCGGCCTGCTGGTGGTGGATGCCGGCGAGGGCGTGATGCCCCAGACCCTGGAACACGTGCGCGTGTTGGATCTGCTCGGCGTGCGAGACCTCCTGGCCGTCATCACCAAGACCGATCGGGTGGCGCCAGAGCAGGTGCAAGCGCTGGGCGAGACGCTGCGCGGCCTGCTGCCCGCGGTGCCGGTGTTTCCCGTCTCCAACCTGTCCGGCGCCGGCATCGCGGAACTGGCCGGTGAACTGGAGGCCCGCGCCGGCGCGCAACGGGTGGCTGCCGCGCGCGGCCACTTCCGCCTCTCCATCGACCGGGCCTTCGTGCTCAAGGGTGCCGGGCTGATCGTCACCGGCACGGCGATGGCCGGCCGGGTGGCGGTCGGCGACCAGCTGCGCCTGAACGCGGCCCATTGCGGCGTCGACGGCATCAAGGTGCGGGTGCGGGGCCTGCATGTGCACGACGAGGCGGCCAGCACCGGCCAAGCCGGCCAGCGGTGTGCGCTGAACCTGGTGGGCGACGTGGATCGGGAGTCGATCCAGCGCGGCGACATGCTGACCGATCCCCGTTGCGTGGCACCGAGCCAGCGCCTGGAGGCTCGCCTGCGTCTGCTCGACCCCCTGCCCTTTCCGGTGAAGCAGCTCCAGCCCGTCAAGCTCTACCTCGGGGCCCGGCACCTGTCGGCCAAGGTGTACTTTCTCGAACCCGAGGCGACAACGTCCGAAGCGAGCCGCACGGGCGAGCGGACCGAGCACCTGGTGCAGCTGCTTCTCAAGCAGCCCCAGCAGGTGTGCTGGGGCGACCGCTTCCTGATCCAGGACGACAGCGAAAGCGTGCTGCTCGGCGGCGGGGTGGTGTTGAGCCCGCTGGCTCCCCAGTGGCACAAGCGGGAGGCGACGCGCCTCGAACGGCTGCGCGCGCTGAACGGGAGCGGGCCAGCGGAGATCCTTCGTCATTGCTCACAAGCGGGGTGGCCGCCCCTGAACCTGCGCGAGTTCGCGGCGGCGATGAACCTCAGCGAAGCCGAGATCGACGAGCTGCTGGCATCGCCGGATCTGGCCGATCGGGCGCGCGTGCAGCACGAGGCGGGCGACTGGCTGGTGGACCGGGACGACTGGACCGCCCGGCGGGAGCGCCTGTACCGCCGGGTGGCCGACTGGCACGAGCAGCATCCCATGGAGACGGGCATGCCCCAGGCGGTGCTGCTGCGGGCCTGCGGCGGCATCGGGCGCGGCCCGGCAGCAGACTTTGCCTCGGTGACTCTGGACACCCTGGTGCAGGACAAGCGCCTGCAACTCGCCGGCGGGCACGTCAGGCGCGCGGACCACCGCCCGGCCGCTTCCCCCTTGATCCAGGCGGCGTGGCAGCGCCTGCAGGCCTTTCTGGCCCAGGGGGGTTTTCGCATTCCCCTGCTGTCGGAAGTCGACCGCGAACTGCAGTGGAGCCCCAAGGTGCAGGCCACCGTCATCGCGCTGGCGCTGAAGTCCGGCGATCTGCGCCAGATCAGCCCGAAGCGGGTGGCCCTGCCGCAGGTGATGCATGGCCTGGCAGAGCAGATCGGCCGACTCGCCGCTGGCCAGGACGGCTTCACGGTGATCGACGCCAAGACGCACCTGGCTCTGGGGCGCGACCTCACCATCGAGATCCTGGAATATTTCGACCGCATTCAATTCACGCAGCGCCTGGGCGGCACCCGCCGGATCCGCGACGCTGCGGTGCCCGACAAGGTTCTGACGTGATCCACGATGGAAGTGCGATGTCCCCGGTGGGGCACCTGGTCTTCAACACCAGAGAAGCGCCGATGAGGTGCTTGGTGGGTTCGACTCCTACCGCTTCCGCCATGATTCCTGCGGACCCCTGCAGGCCATCGGGCCCCGTCCGGACGGGCCGGTCAAAGGAGCAGCAGCAGTGAGCCACGGCGTACTGGACGACATCGAGAAGTGCATGGACAGCGGCTGGTCCGACGGCCTGCCCGTGATACCGCCCTACGGAAGCCTGGTGGATCCCATGCTGGAAGCCCTGGGCTGGCAGGCCAGCGAGGTGGTGGGGCAGATCCCCGACCAGAGCATCAAGGTTCGAGCCGAGCAGGTGGCCGCCACCGCCGTCATGGCCGGCTGCCGGCGCGAGTACGCCCCGGTGCTGCGGGCGCTGGCACTGGCCATCCTGGATCCCCGCTTCAACGTCAGCGGCGTGGAGGTGACCACGGGCGGGGCCAGCGTGCTGGTGATCGTCAGCGGGCCGGTGGTGGCCTCGCTGGGCTTCGAGCACGAGGCCAATGCCCTGGGAGCCAACCGCCGGATCAATGCCACCGTGGGACGCTTTGCCCAGATGCTGCGGCTGTTCTGCGGCAAGGGCGGGGGCGTGCTGCAGTCGCACGGCACGGTGGGCCATCCCGGCCGCCTGTCGTTCTGCATCGCCGAGCATCCCGAGACCGCCTGGGGGCCCTACCACACCCAGTTCGGCGTGCCCGCCGAAGCCTCCGCCGTGTCGATCATGTCCAGCGAAGGACCGAACTCCTGCAACAACCACTATGCGCGCACGGGGGCGGCGATCCTGGACACCATCGGCGACTGCATGACGCACTTCGGGCAGACCGCCTGGTACTACCGGTCTTCAGGGTATGTGGTGGTCATTCCGCCCGACCACATGGCGCTGGTGAGGCCGGAGTTCACGCGCGAACAGGCGCGCGACTACATCCACCGAAACGCCCGGCGGCAGACGGATGACCTGGTGGAGGTGGGGCGGATCGCCATTCCGCCCCTGGCCTACGCCGAAGTGGAGAGGGGCGCGATGCGCACGCCGCTGAAGACACCGGACCAGCTGACCTTCGTCGAATGCGGTGCCGCCGGCGGCCGGTTTTCCGCCGTCATCCCGCGTTGGGCCGGAAGCCAGCACGTGGTGTGCAGGCCGATCGAAGGCCTCTGAGTCGAAACGACTTTTTCTGGAGTTGAACCATGAGCCATCCCAAGACCGACCATGTTCCCGCGCAACAACTGATGAGCTGCGGCGAGGTCGCCTGCGAAGTGCTGGTGAACCCCATTCCCCGGCCCGAGCTCGATCCCATCCGGATCACGCTCAAGCCGAGCGTGCCTCGCGTCACCTTCCTGGACCACCGCAAGCCCAACTCCATGGCCATCATGCGCTTCGCCCAGCAGATCCTGCGGCAGCGCGGCATCGAAGTCCGCGAGGAGATCCTGCAGAAGGACGACGCCAGCACCCCCATGCCCGCCGCGCTGCTGGCCTCCTTGTCCCAGGAGCCCGGGCTCGTCTTGTGCGGCATCTCCGACTGAGGCAGTTGTTCGTCGGGCAGTTCGCTTGACTCCATGTTGTTGCAGCGGGCCGGCGTGGCCGGATTCGCTGTCTTGACCCGGCCCTTCGGGGACCAGGTCGGCCGGTGCATGGCCTATCAGCCGGCAGACCGGCCGTTGCCGGCCATCGTGATCGACCACCCCACGCAGATGGTCCCGGACGACGTGCTTCGACACCGCGCGACCCAGATCGCCGACGCCGTGGAGCGTCTCTTGAAGGATGAAGCCCCATGAGCACGAGCGCGAACCTGTCGATCGTTGGAACCGGCATCTACCTGCCCCCGGCCCACCCGGTGCGCGAGGTGGCCGCCGCGGCCGGCGCCGACGCCAGCGCCTATGCGGGCTGGCCCAACGTTTGCCATGCCCTGACGGACGATCACCCCAGCACCATGGGCGCCACCGCCCTGCGGGCCGCCCTGGCCGACGCCGGAGTGGCGCCTGAAGAGCTTCGCCTGGTGCTGTTCGCCGGCATCTCGCGCGACCACTTGCCGTCCTACTCCGTGGCCACGGAAATCATGCAGGCCTGTGGCGCGACCGGCACCTGCCTGGGCCTGGACATGACGATTGGTTGCCTCGGGGGCTTGTCGGCGCTGGACATGGCGCAGGGCTGGCTGGCGACCCATGGCGGCGGCGTGGCGGCCATCGTCACGGCGGAGCGGTGGTCCTACACCGTGGACCACGGCTCCGTGGCGAGCATGGGCCTGTGGGCGCACGGCGACGGTGCCAGCGCAGCCGTGGTCTCGCAGGGCACGCCCCATACGGCCAAGGCGATCTTCCGCGGAGCGGAGTTCACGACCCAGAGCGACTTGAACGGCCTGGTGCTGGTGAAGTACGGCGGCACCCGCCATCCGGTGGCGCCGGCCGGCGCCAATCCTGCAGAACGCCTGTTCATGGGCTCGTCGCGGGCCGACATCCGCGAGCGCTATGCCCACGGCTATGCCAGCAGCCTGGCGGCCCTGAAGACGCGCTTCGGCATCGCGCCCGACCGCGTCGTCATCAACCAGACGGCCGCCCTGTTCCTGCAGATGATCGCCCAGGTGATCGGCATCCCCATCGAGCACTTCGTGCTGACCGGGCCCGAGACCGGGCATGTGGGCTCGGCCGACCTGCTGATCGGCCTGGACCGGGTGCTGAAGTCGGGCGCCATCCGCGAACCCCACCTGCTGGCCAGCAGCACGCCCTACGCCTTCGGTGCGGGCTTGTTGATGCCTCCGGCGTGATCGATCGGTGCCCTTGGCAACGATGAGCGGTCCCTGCTGGGCGTGTGGGTCGGGTCGCCTATCTCTGACTCAACGGCGGGGTGTGGGCCGACGCATCGATTGCGACGACCGTTCGTCCGAGTGGCAGCGTCAGGCGCCGCGCGTCGTTCCGACGGGAGAGCGCCATGTAGACCAGCGCCCCCGTCGCCAGGCTGGCCCAGGCCGGCAGGCCCATCTGCTGCGCCGGCCAGGCGAGGATGGCGGCCAGCACCGGCGCCAGCGCCAGCGGCGCCAGGCGCGGGCGGCCGTGCAGTCGGCGCTGCTGGTGCTGCGCCAGCCAGGCCAGCGGCAGGCAGAAGGCCGCGCAGAAGGCGGTGTAGTCGAGGCTGCCAGGTGAACCGGCAGCACCGAGCGCCAGCACCGCTGCCGTTGCCAGCAGCCACGACAGCAGGTACTCGCGACGCCAGCGTTCTTCGACGGCACCGAGGTCACCGTGGGGCACGCCCGGCAGCAGCGCCAGCAGCGCTTGCTCGCGGCGCCGCGCCCACAGCCGGGACAGCCGGCCGTGCTGCGTGCTCACGATCATCGAGAACACGCCGATGCACACGCCGAAGCGGCTGAAGTCGATCACCTCCTGCAACTCGGCGCCGGACGCGCTGCGCCACCGGTTCACTCCCACGATGACCGAGGGGATGCTGGACAGCAGCGCACCCACCCACAGCAGTTCGACCCATTGACCGCCCAGGTCGAGGCCCAGGTTCAGTCGGGCCCCCAGCGGCGCGGCAGCGCCTCGGGCCAGCACCCGGCGACGCCAGACCCACCGCGGCCAATCGAACACGCGCACCAGCGCACGCAAGGGCCGGCTCAGCGCCGCCGATGGGATCGCGCGACCCTCGCGTCGTGCCATCTCGGCGCGCCGCCAACGCGCGCGGCGCGCCTCGTGCCAGCGGTGCAGCGCGCCGCCGTTGCCGATGGACGCCGCCAGCAGCAGGCCTGCTGCCAGCAGCACCATCAGCTGACGCGCAGACGACGCGGCGGCCGCTTCGGCAGCCCAGGCCTGCAGTGGCGTCCAGGGGCCCAGCAGGCTGGCGGGCAGCCACAACCAGGGCTCGCGCGCCAGCCAGGCCATCAGCACCACCAGCGGCAGCACGAGCCACAACCAGGGCCGCACCGGTCCCAGGGCCAGCGTGAAGACGGCCACCGCGGCGGCAGTCACCAGCGCGCCCTGCACCAGCAACTGGATCTGCAGCGCGCGCGCATGTCCGGGCATCAGGCGCGCCAGGGCCGGCCGGTTCTGTCCATACAGGCCCTCGGCCAGCAGCCACCACAGCCAGGCCAGCAGGACCACGCCCAGTGAGCCGAGCCACAGGCCCGTCCGGGCCGGCCACACCAGCACCATGGCCAAGACACCCAGCGTGGCGACGAGCGGGCCCACCCACGGCCGGCTCCAGCCGGTGTCGAGTCGCCGCGCCTGCCAGGGCTGGCGCAGCAGGGCAAGATGACGGGCCGTGGCGCTCATGTCAGCGCCTCGAACAGGTCTTCAAGGCTCGCCCGCTGCGCCGCCAGTCCGGGCGCCAGCGCGGCCTCGTCGACGCGCCGCACGAGCCAGCGGCCGCTGCGGCGAGACAGCACCTCCACGCCCGGCTGGGCGTTCAGCAGCACCTCGGGGCCGATGAGCAGGCGCGTCTCGTCGAGCAGTTCGTCCAGCGGTGCCTGCAGCGCGATCCGACCCTCGCGCAGGAAGGCCACGTTGAAGGCCACGCGCTCCAGGTCAGACAGGATGTGCGTGCTGAACACGACGGTCGTGCCGCGGTCGAGCACCCGCTCCACCAGCTCGCGCAGAAAGTCTCGACGCGCCAGCGGGTCCAGGCTGGCCATCGGCTCGTCGAGCACCAGCAGCTCTGGCTCGTGGGCCAGCGCGCGGATCAGCGACAGCCGCTGCTGCTGGCCGCTGCTCATGCGGCCGATCGGCATGTCGCGCGGAACGGCCCAACGCTCGAGAAGCCCTTGCACCTTGGCCGCGTTCCAGCGGGGGTAGAAGCTGCGGAAGTAGGCCAGCAGTTCGTCGGCGCGCAACTCCTCGAAGAGGTCGCTCTGCTGCGGCACGTAGCCGATGCGGGCCCTCGCCGCATCGTCGAGCCGTGTCGCGGGCTGGCCGAAGAGGAGCACGCTGCCGGCAGACGCGTCGCGCAGGCCCAGCAGCGCCTCGAGCAGCGTGGTCTTGCCGGCGCCGTTGCGGCCGAGCAGGCCGATCACCTGTCCAGGGTCGAGCCGCCACTGCAGGCCCTGCAGCACCTGCTGCCGGCCGTAGGCGAGCGTGAGCCCCTGGATCTCGACGCGAGGCGCGCAGGGCCATGCGGCGACACTGCTGAGCACGAGGCCGGCGGAAGAAGCGCTGGAGTTCATCGTGGAGGTTCCGGTTCGGAGGGGTCTAGCAGGCGGGCGAAGAGGTCGATCGCCTGGGCCTTGGGAATGCCGAGCTCGCGTGTCTCGGCGGCCGCACGCCGCAGCGTGGGCAGGAGCTGCTCGATGCGGTCTCGCGCCGCGGCCGCGCGGACGTGCCCGGTGGCGATCACCATCGGCAGGCCGCGACGGCGCTCGAGCAGGCCTTCGATCTCGAGCAGGCCGTAGGCCTTGGAGATCGTCATCGGGTTCACCGCGAGCTCCAGCGCCAGCTCGCGCACCGACGGCAGTTCCTGGCCAGCCCGCCACTGGCCGGCCGCGACCCGCCGACGCAGCTGATCCATCAGCTGGCGGTAGATGGGCTCGGCCGATCCGGTGTTGATCTGGAACTGGATCCTGGTGTCCATGTGCACTAGTGTACGGGTTCAGTAATACAGCTTGTCAACCCCCCGCCCGCGGGCGGGACCATCCCCCGCAACCCGAGGATGAGAAAGCCCCCGCGGGGCGGTGCTCTTGACGAGGCTGCCATGCACATGTGACTGGCCCGGATCTTTCACCAGCCGCCCACTGGATGAGCAGCGGTGCCTGGCATGGCATGTTGTGACGGCGCCTGAAGCGCGCTGCAGTCGTTTGCTGCGTCGAACGATGCCTGGGGCGCTGCCTCAGGCGCAGTTGCCCTGTCCCCGCCGTCGCTGACGATGTCGCCGCCATCGAATTTCCAGGCTAGGGCCTGTTCACACGACGGAGCTGACCGCGCCGGGGCCGCCGCTGGTGGACTGGCGCGAGGTCGGGACTGGCGACCTCAGCGGCAGGACAGGTGGCGTCGAAGTGCCAGGCGGCACAGGCCGGCCGCCAGCAAGGCCCATCCACCAGGCTCGCGCGCCGGGGCTGGCCACTTCACCGCCGCTGGCATTGCGGTGATCCATCCGTGGCAGGCTTGACGGCCGTTGGCCCGAAGCCGGCCCGGTGGCGCACGCGCGGTCACCGCCGTGGCGCTGGCCGTTCGGGCGACGGGTGAAGTTAGGCGCCGCGCTGCCGGCAGCCCGGCGCCCACCCCTCAAGGCACGCAGGCATCCAGCTCCGGCCGCATCAGCACGCTTTCCTGTGCCGTCGGGTCGTTGCGCACACCGATGAAAACGGCCGGCTCGGTCGCGCTTCGGTTCACGGCGACATGCGGCACGTTGCTCGGGATGAACAGGTAGTCGCCCTTGGTGGCCCGTGCGCAATCCTGCAGGCGCTCGCCGCTCCACAGCTCGATGTCGCCGCCGCTGATCACGAAGAAGGCCGACTCGTGATGCTCGTGCACATGGGCCTTCGTGCGCTCCAGCGGCGGCAGCGTCACCATGCCGAGGAACACGGCCGAGGCGCCCACGGTCTGGTCGCTGACGCCGGGCTGGTACACGGTGCCCTGCTGGCTGCGATACGGTTGGCCGCCCGGGACGACGCGGGCAAGGCCAGGCGCGGATGTCGTTGGCATGTGGATCTCCTTCGGGCTGCCGACGGGTCCCCACCCGTGGCGACAACTCGCCTGCGCAGCATGGCGACGCAGCGCCACCGCGTCCCGAAGCGGCGCCGAAATGTTCCGAAATCCCTCGCGGCCCGCCCCTAACATCGCGCGGTGAGCACTTGGCACTTCGAGTTCGGTCCTTTCGCGCTGGACGCCGATCGCGCCGTGCTGTCTCGCGGCGGTGCGCCCGTGGACGCGGGGCACCGGGCCTTGCGGCTGCTGCAGGCGCTGCTGCGGGCCGAGGGTCGCGTGGTCACCAAGGCCGAACTGATGGACGCGGCATGGCCTGGGCTGGTGGTCGAGGAGAGCAATCTGTCGGTGCAGGTGGCGGCGCTGCGCAAGCTGCTCGGCGACAGCCCGGCCGGGCGGCCGTGGATCGCCACCATCGCTCGCGTGGGCTATCGGTTCGATGGGCCGATCTCGGCGGCCCGGCCAGCGCCTGCACCAGGGCACGGGCCTGCGCAGGGTGCCCACGCCGCAAGCCCTGCGGCGGCCGCGCAGGGCGGCAAGACCAGCATCGTGGTGCTGCCGCTGGTTCGCCTGGGCGGCGGCCCCGAGCACGACTACCTCGTCGATGGCATCAGCGAAGACCTGATCGTCGCGTTGACGCGATTTCGCTGGTTCCACGTCATCGGGCGCAACTCGAGCTTCGCCTTCAAAGGCCGCACGATCGGCTCGCAGCAGGTGGCGCAGGAACTGGGCGTGCGCTATGCACTCGAAGGCAGCGTGCGACACGGCGCGCAGCAAGTGCGCATCACGGCCCAGCTGATCGATGCGGCCACCGCGCACCAGCTGTGGGCCGAGCGCTTCGACCTCGGCCTGGCCGAGCTCGGCAGCGCGCAGGACACCATTGCGCAGCGGGTGGCCGGCGCGATCGAGCCCGAACTGCTGCGCAGCGAATCGGCGCTGGCCGCTCGGCGCCACCCGGCAGACACCCCGCTCCCTGGCGCATCGGCCACCGTGTGGGATCTGGTCCACCGCGGCACCTGGCTCTTTCATCAGGTGCACCGCGCGGGCCATCTGCAGGCCCGCGAGCTCTTCCGCCAGGCCTGCGCCGCCGACCCAGGCTTCGCGCCCGCGCATCTGTGGCTGGCGAGGGTCAACGCCGGGCTGGCCGCGTACGGCTGGACCGAGCACGAGGCCGACGACCTGCGCGAAGGCCAGGCGGCTGCCTTCGAGGCCATCCATCTCGACGAGAAGAACGCCTACACGCACTATGGCCTGGCCATCGTCAGCGTGTTCGCCGGCACCTTCGATCAGGCGATTCGCGCCGCCGAGCGGGCCGTCGAGCTCAATCCCAGCTTCGCCCTCGGGCATCTGGTGCTGGGCATGGCGCTGGCGTTCTCAGGTGATGCGCGTGCCGCCATCGGCCCGCTCGAGCATGGGCTGGCCATCAACCCCGGGGATCCGCAGAACTTCGTCTGGTTCAACACGCTGGCCTGCGCGCTGCTGTTCGCCGGGCAGCCGCTGGCAGCGCTGGGCTCGGCCGAACGCGCGCTGAAGGTTCGCCCCGACTGGCGGCCGGCGCTGGAAACGGCCGTCTGCTGCGCGGCGGCGCTGGGTGATGCCGATCGTTATGCGACGCGGCTGCAGGCCTTCAGGCAGGCGATGCCGGTGGGGATCGGCGACGCCCTGGCGCCGCTGAAGCGCCACCACCCGCGCTGGGCGGCCGCGATGGCCGATGCCCTGTCGGGCGATGCGCGGCCGATGCAGGCGCTGGTGCCGCTGATGGTGCCGATGGCGCAGGGCGGCTCTGCACCGGCGCATTGAGGTCGACCCGAGGGCCTCGGTGCCGACCGGCCCAGTGGTCAGGCATCAATCCCCTGCACCGAGACCAGCCGCGCCGAGCTGCATTGGTCGCGGATGGCCTTCAGGCCCTGGTAGGTCTCGCCGTAGTAAAAGGCCTCCCAGGCCGCGACCGACGGGAACTCGATCAGCACGATGCGCCGCGGCGACCAGTCGCCCTCGTAGACCCGGTGCTCGCCGCCGCGGGCCAGGTAGCGGGCGCCCGCCGCGTCGAGCGCGGGTTTGACCCCCTTCATGAACGCCAGGTAGGCCTCCATGTCGCGGATGTCGACGTCGAAGATCACATAGGCGCTCATCACTTCTCCAGGTTGGGGCCGATCGTAGGCTGGTGGCCCGCCGCCATCAAGGCGCACGGCCGCCCGCGAAGCTGAGTTCGACGCGCACGCCGTCGGGATCGGTGACGAAGACCTGCCAGGTATCGGTGTCGGCCAGGCGCTGGCACTCGAAGGGCTGGCCGGCAGCCCTGAGCCGCTGTTCGAACGCCGCCCAGTCCCCAGACTCGAGGGCGAAGTGATCGAAGGCCTCCTGCATGTCGGGCCCGCCCGCAGGCCTGGGCCCGACGGGCGCCACGGCGGTGCGCGGCAGCACGTGCAGCACCGCCTGGTCGCCGACGTAGAACCAGCGCCCGGGAATCGGGATTGCAGGGCGCGGGCCGCGGCGCATGCCCAGCAGGCCGCAATAGAAGCGCTCGGTGCGCTCGAAGTCGGCGCTGCGCACCGTGACATGGCCCAGGCTGAGCAGCATGGCGGGGCCTGCGGTCCTCAAGGCTTCGCGGCCGTGGCGGTCATCGCGCCGGCGGCCCCAGCCTTGGGTGTCCAGCGCCGGGTTTCGTTCTCGATCACCCTTGCGAAGCCGGCAGCGTTCTGTACACCGGGCATTGCGCCCATTGCCGCCACGCGTTCCTTGATCGCCGGCTGGGCCATCGCCTTCTGCAACTCGGCCTCGAGCCGCTGCAGCACGGCTGGCGGCGTACCTGCCGGCGCCAGCACGCCGAACCAGGACAGCGACTCGAAGCCGGCCAGTCCGCTCTCGCTGACCGTGGGCAGATCGGGCGCCGCAGTGGCGCGGGTGATGGAGCTCACCGCCAGCCCGCGCACCTTGCCATCCCTGATGAACGGCAATGCGATGGCGATGTTGCCGAACATGACCTGCACGCGTCCGGCGATCAGGTCGGTCCAGGGGTTGCCGGGGTTGGGCACATGCACCATGTCCAGCCCGGCCATGGTGTTCATCAATTCGCCGGCGCGGTGCTGCGAAAAGCCGATGCCTCCCGATCCATAGCTGAACTTGCCCGGCTGGCTGCGCACCAGTGCCACCAGCTCCTGCACGTTGCGCGCCGGCACGTCGTTGGACACCACCAGCACATTGGGCGTGATGACGAGCTGGGCGATCGGCGCCAGGTCGCGCAGCGTCTCGTAGGACGGCTTGACCCCATAGGCGCCGCCGGTGAGCACCAGTGCCGCGTCGCCCGAGAACGCCAGCGTGTAGCCATCGGGCGCCGCCTTGGCCACGCGGTCCACGCCGATGGTGCCGCCGGCACCGGGCACGTTCTCCACCACCACGTTGGCGGCCATCGACTCGTTCAAGGCCGGGGCGAGCAGTCGTGCCAGCACATCGGGGGCGGTGCCGGGGGCGAAAGGCACCACCAGGCGGATGGGCCTGCTGGGGTAAGCCGAGGTCGGGGCCTGGGCCGCGGCCAGGCCGGGCACTGCGGCCAGGGCCAGGGCGGCAGCCAGCGTCAGGGGGGCTCTTCGGTGCATGTCGATCTCCTCGTGTGGCGGTGTCGCCATGGTGCGGCCGAGTCGCCTGCCAGTGCTGAAGCTCGGCTCAAGGAGTTCTCGGGGTTTTCTCAAGCGCGGCCTGCGAGGTACCGGATGCCGCAGCAAGTGTCGCGGCCGCGGCCGCCGCCGTCGAGAGGCGTCCCGATCCCCTCGAGGGCAGCGCCGTCATGGGGTGAACTGCGGCAACATCAGCACCTCCCATGCGCATGCCCATGACGCCCCTTCCCGACCGCTTCACCCTTGGTCCCTGGCGCGTGAACCTGTCGCTGGACGAGGTCGTGGGCCAGGGCCCGCGCGCGGGGCAGGCGCACAAGCTCGAACCGCGCGCCATGCGGCTGCTGGCGGTGCTGGCGCAGGCCGGCGGCGACGTGGTCCGATCCGACGACCTGCTGGACGCCGTATGGCCGGGCCTGGTCGTCACGCCCAGTTCGCTGTACGACGCGGTGGCACTATTGCGCAAGGTGCTGGGGCCGGACCACATCGCCACCGTGCCACGCAAGGGCTACCGGCTGGTGACGCCGGTTCGTCCCGAGATCACGGTCTCGCCGGCCTCGGCGATCGGTTCGGCGGCACCGGCAGCCGCGCCGGCCGCGGTGGGCGCCGCAGCCGCACCTGCCCATCAGCCCCGTCTGGGGCCCCGCTCGGTGGCCGTGCTGCCATTCATGATGCGCGGCCTGCCGGAGGTGCTGTCGTTCCTCAGCGAAAGCCTCACCGGGGCGTTGATCTTCGAGCTCTCGCGCCAGCCGGGCCTGACCGTCGTGGCGCTGGGCACCATGCTCACCTTCGGCCAGCGACATCCGCCCCCGCAACAGCTGTCCGACGAGCTGGGCGTGCGCTACGTGGTGGACGGCCAGCTCGAGCTGCGCGGCGAGACCCTCCATGTGGCCGTGCAGGTGGTCGATGGCCGGCGCGGCACGCAGACCTGGGCCGACGAGCTGAACCTGCCGGTCAACGCCTGGCACGCCACGGCCACCGTGGTGGTGGGCCGCCTGGCGCGGGCGTTGCGGTTCGAGCTCAACGACCTGGCCAGCCAGGAACCGCTGGCGCCGGCCAGCGATGCCGAGGTGCAGGCGCGGGCCCTGGCCGCACAGGCCTGGGTGCAGCTGTTCGCGCGCATGCAGACGCCCGACACCAACCAGCGTGCCACGCGGCTCGCACGCTCGGCCGTGGCCCTGGCGCCCGAACTCAGCCAGGGCTGGATGTGCCTGGCCTATGCCGACTGGCGTGCCGGCAACTACCGCTGGAGCGACGAGCCGCGCGACGAACAACTGGCGCGCGCGCTGGCCGAGGCCGAGCGTGCTGTGGCGCTGGACCCGCGCGACCCCGATGGCTTCTATGTGCTGTCGCTCGCGGCCCGCTTCCACCGCGGGCAGCGGCAGCGGGCCGATGAGGCCTTGCGCCACTGCCTGCGCCTGTCACCGTCGTACGCACCCGCGTATGGTCTCCTGGCCTTTTCTCTCGAGCGACACGGTCGCCATGACGAGGCCCGGGCCTACTGCGACAAGGCCTTCGAGCTGAGCCCGCTGGAGCCTCTGCGCGTGATCTGGCACTTCGTGAGGGCAGAAGCGAGCCTGGCCACCGGCGACCCGAAAGGCGCCTTGGGCGAGGCGCAGCGCGGCATGGCCGTCAACCCTTCGTATGGGCAGCTGTACCTGGCCGGCGCGATCGCCGCATGGAGGCTCGGCGCCACGGAACAGGCGCACGAGTGGGTGGCCACGCTGCGCCGCGAACATCCGGCCTTCGGCAGCCTGGCGGCCGTTCGCACAACCATCGAGCGCACCTACGACCCGTCCTGCATCGGCCAGGTCGAGCAGCTGCTGGACACGCTGCGCGAGGCGGGGCTGCCGGCGCAGTGAGTGGCCGATCGGCGCGCGGGCCCAGGCGTGGCACGACCCGGTGGCCCAGTGGCTCGTGCAGTTCACGATGCCGGGACGGCCTTCACTCACTCCGAAAGTTGCAGTGCCGGCAGCGGTGCAGTCCGCTCCAGCCCCGCATAGATCGCCAGCCCCAGCCCCAGCGAGCCGGCGGCGATCTCGAGCGACCAGGCAAAGCCCTGGGCCGGGCTGGCGCTGTGCCGCAGCAGCCAGGCCACCATCGGCGGACCGGCGATCTGGCCCAGGCCGTAGGCGGCGGTGAGCAAGCCGATCAGCGCCGAGGCGTTGTGCGGCCACAGCCGCCGCGCCTCCTGCATCGCGAACAGCGTGATCGCGGTGAAGGGCAGGCCCAGCAGAAGGCTGCCCAGCGCGAAGCCGGCCAGAGTGGGCCACCACACGCTCAGCAGCACGCCGGCGGCCTGCATCGCGTAGCAGGCCATCAGCAGGCGGCGGCGGTCCCAGTGCACCGGCAGGCGCAGCGTGGCCAATGCTCCACATGAGACGCCGAGGCCGAAGATCGGCCAGAACAGATCGAGCCAGATCGAGCCGGGCAGCGCCTGCCGCGCGATCACCGGCAGGAAGGTGGCGGTGACGATGTAGCCGAAGCCCGCCAGCCCGTAGGCCAGCGTGAAGGCCGCGATGGTGCCGCGGCTGGGATGCGCATCGTCGGTGGCCGCGGCGGCGCTGGCCTTCACCGTGCCGGTGAGCTGCGGCCAGGCCAGCGCCGTCAGCCCCAGCGCCAGCAGCGCGAACAGCGCCCAGCCGGTGGCGGCGCGCATGCCGTGGGCCACCATCGCACTGGCCGCAAAGCCGCTGGCGGCGATGCCCAGGCCCGGGCCGACGTAGATCAGCCCGGCCAGCGCGGGCTGGCCCAGCGCACTGAGCCGGGCCAGGCACCAGCCCGAGACGTAGACGAAGACCACGGCGCTGGCCACGCCCGCCAGGCCGCGCCACAGCGCCCACGGCGCCGACCCCGGCAGCGCCATGCCCAGCGTCAGCCCCACCGTGGCCACCAGGCCGATGCGCACCGTGGTGGTGTGCGCCAGCGGTGGCCGGCCCCAGCGGCGCCACAGCGCGGGCTGCAGCGCGCAGCCCATCGCGCCAAGCCAGTAGCCGAGGTAGTTGGCGGTGGCCAGCCAGCTGGCGCCGGGCAGGTCGACGGTGCCGTCGTGCAGCATCATCGGCAGCAGCGGGGTAAACGCGAAACGGCCGATGCCCATCGCGATGGCCAGCGCCAGCAGCCCCGCCAGCGCGATGCCGAGGGGGTGGGGTTCGGGGGCAGACCGGGTGGGCATGCGGGCATTGTCGGCGCGGCCGGGGCCAGGCTCCGACCGCGCCGCCGCCCTCACTCCAGTTGCAGGCCGATGCGTCGCGCCACCTCGCCCCAGGTCTTCGAATCCGCCGCCAGTCGCGCGGCGGCGGCGGCCGGGCCGGCGGCCAGCACCTCCTGGTCGCTCTGGGCCAGCTTTTCGGTCACCTCGGGCGTCTTCAGTGCCTCGGCCAGGGTGGTGGTCATCTGGTGGACGATGGCCGGGGGCGTGCCGCGCGGGGCGAAGAGCACCAGCGAGAAGCTCGCGTCGAAGCCTGCATAGCCGCTCTCGGCCACGGTGGGCACCTCGGGCAGCAGCGCCGAGCGCTTCGCGCCCGAGACGGCCAGTGCCACCAGGCGGCCCGAGCGGATGTGCGGCAGCACCGTGGGGCCGGCGAGAAAGCCGCAATCCACCTGGCCGCCGATGACATCCTGCATCGCCGGCGCCGGGCCCTTGTAGGGCACGTGCGAGAGCTTGATGCCGGCCGCGGCGGAAAACAGCTCGGTGGTCAGGTGGCCCGGCGAGCCGGCGCCGCCCGAGGCGTAGGTGGTGGGTTTGTCCTTGGCGCGCTTGACAAACTCGGCCAGCGTGCGCACCCCAACCGCGGGGTTGCACACCAACGTTTGACTGAAGGCGCTGGCGCGCATCACCGGCACCAGGTCGTCGGGCTTGAAGTTCAGCCGCGGGTAGACGTGCGGATTGACGGTGAGCAGCGTGTCGGTCGACCACAGCCAGGTGTGGCCGTCGGGCAGCGCGCGCGCCGCCTCGGCCGCGCCCAGGTTGCCGGCCGCGCCGGGCTTGTTGTCGATGACCAGCGGCTGCTTGAGCACCGGCTGCATCTTGTCGAGCGCGCTGCGCAGCACGATGTCGCTGGGGCCACCGGGCGGCAGCGGCACGATGATGCGCACGGCCTTGGCAGGCCAGCCCGGCGTGGCCTGCGCCCGGGCACCGGGCGAAGTGCCGAGGCTGAGGGCTGCCACGGCAGCGGCCACGGTGGCAAACAGGATGCGACGGTTCATCGGGCGGTCTCCTCGACGCGGGCAGGCGATGGGCGCGATGATGGGCCGGCCGCGGCCCGCGTCCAAGTCGGGTGAGCCCGGGTTCGTACACTCGGCGGCATGTCCCGATCGTCTTCTCCTGCCCGCCTGGCCTCGCGCGCGGTGCCCGGTGCGCTCTTCATGGTGGGCGCCGGGTTGTGCTTCACCGTCGCCAACGCCATCACCCGCCACGTCACCTACGACCTGGGGCTGGCCTCCACCGCCGAAGCCTTCTACCAGTACTTCTTCGCGCTGCTGTTCTCGCTGCCCATGGTCTGGCAGGCCGGACTGGCGAGCCTGCGCACGCGCCGCCCGGCGGCGCACGGGCTGCGGGTGCTGCTCTCGGCACTGGGCGTGCAGGCCTTCGTCTACGCCTTCGCCAGCGGCGTGCCGATGGGGCAGGTGATCGCGCTGGTGATGACCTCGCCCTTCTTCATCACCATCGGCGCGGCGGTGCTGCTGCGCGAGAAGGTGGCGCCGCAGCGCTGGTGGGCCACCACGGTGGCCTTTGCCGGCGCGCTGCTGATCCTGCGGCCCTGGTCCAGCGCGCTGACGCTGCAGGCCTGGGCGCCGGTGGCGGCGGCCATCCTGTGGGGCGCGGCCACGCTGCTGACCAAGCGCCTGCTGGACGACGAGCCGCCGTCCACCGTCACCGTGTGGTTGCTGCTGCTGATGACGCCGGTGAACCTGGGCTTCTCGCTGGCCGATGGCTTTCGCTGGCCCACGGCGGCGATGCTGGGCTTCCTGCTGGCCTCGGGGGCGGCGATGGCGCTGGCGCAACTGCTGCTGGCCAAGTCCTATGCCGTGGCCGACGCGGCCTATGTGCAGCCGTTCGATGGCCTGAAGCTGCCGCTGAACTTCCTCGCCGGCTGGCTGGTCTTCGGCGATGCGCCGCACCCTGCCCTGTGGGCGGGCGCGGCACTGATCCTGGCCGCGTCGTACTACAACCTGCGCTACGAGGCCCTGCGCGAGAAGCGGCTGGCCGCGGCGTGAGCGATGCCTGAACGGTGCGCCGGGCCGGTCGGCGCACCCGCCACGCCCGTCCCCCACCGCCGCGCCCGGTGCCCGCGCTGCCTGCGCCCGCAGGCCACCTGCCTGTGTGCGCTGGTGCGGCCCACGCCGCACCGCACCGAGGTGCTGGTGCTGCAGCACCCGCAGGAGCAGCGCCAGGCGAAGAACAGCGTCGCGCTGCTGCGGCTGTCGCTGGCGCAGTGCGAGGTGGTCGTCGGCGAGCGCTTTGCACCCGATGCCTTGCAGGCGCTGCTGCACCGCCCCGGGCGCCGCGCGCTGCTGCTGTACCCGGACGTGCCGGCCGCGCCCGCCCTCCCGGCGGCCGTGCCCCCGTCAGCCGTGCCTGCCCACCCGGCTGCCGCGGCCCCGCCTGCCGCCGCCTCCGACACCGTCGCACCAGCCTCGCTGCCAATGGCCGATGCACCCTGGCGCCTGGTGGTGCTGGACGCCACCTGGCGCAAGAGCCTGCGCCTGCTGCTGGAGCACCCGGCGCTGCTGGCGCTGCCGCGGCTGGCGCTGCCGGCTGCGGTGCCCACCCGCTATCGCGCGATCCGGGCGGCCAGGCGCCCCGACCAGGTCTCGACGCTGGAGGCCACGGTGCAGGCGCTGGCCCTGCTGGACGGGCCCGGCTTCGACGGCGCGCCGCTGCTCGACGCCTTCGGCGAGTTCGTCGCTGGCGTGGCGGCGCGGCAGCGGCCGGCGGGACGAACGGCGTCCTGATCCCCGCGGTCGCGTCGGTTTCCCGGCTGGGACACCGGCGTGGGCGTCGGTTCACGGCTCGGCGAGCATCGGCGGCCGTCGGAGGCCGTCACCGGCCGTCGACCACCGCCACCGGCAGCGCCGCCAGGCCGGCGATCCAGGTCGCGGCGGGCGCGGTCCTCATCGGGGCAATTGATCGAACGGCACGCCCTTGTCGGTGCGCGGCTCGGGCGCGAGGCCCAGCACACGCTCGCCGATGCTGTTCTTGACGATCTCGTCGGTGCCGCCGGCGATGCGCATGCCGGCCGCGCCGAACCACAGCCGCTCGACCAGAGCGAACTGCTCGCCCAGCTCGCAGGCCGCCAGCACGCCGCGCGGGCCCTGCAGATCGATCGCCAGCCGCGCGAAGCCCTGCAGCGTGTGCGCCGCCAGGTTCTTGGCGCCGCTCATCTCGGGCCCCGGCTCGCGTCCCTTGCCCAGCGCGGTGAGCGCGCGGCACTGCAGCAGCCACAGGCCCTGCGCGGCCAGGTACAGCTCGGCCAGGCGCTCGCGCCAGCGACCATCGCGCAGCGCCGCGGCACCGAGGAAGGGCGTCTCGCGCAGCATCTGCGCCAGCATGCGCCACAGGTCGGGCGGCAGCACGCCGCCGATGGCCAGGCGCTCGCTCATCAGGCCGGTGAGCGTCACCTTCCAGCCAGCGCGCTCGGCGCCCACGCGCTGTGCATCGGGCACGAACACGTTCTCGAAGAACACCTCGTTGAACTCGGATTCGCCGCTGATCTGGCGAATCGGCCGCACGCTGACCCCCGGGCTGGCCATGTCGATGAAGAAGGTGGTCAGGCCATCGAACTTGGGCACCGACGGGTCGGTGCGTGCCAGCACCAGCCCGTACTGCGCAAACTGCGCGAGCGAGGTCCAGACCTTCTGGCCGTTGAGCAGCCAGCCGTCGCGGCCGTCGGTGCAGCGCTCGGCGCGGGTGCGCACCATGCCCAGGTCGGAGCCGGCGCCGGGCTCGCTCAGCAGCTGGCACCACAGGTGCTCGCCGCGCAGCGCCGGCGCGATGTGCGCGGCGCGCACCGCCGGCGCGGCATGCGCCATCACCGAGGGCATGACCATGCCCAGGCTGACGTTGAACACGCCGGTGGGCACGTTGAAGTGGCCCTCCTCCTGGCGCCAGATCAGCTCCTGGATCGGCGTACCGCCACGGCCGCCCACCGCCTGCGGCCAGGTGATGGCGCCGAAGCCGGCCGCCGCCTTGCGGGCCTGCCAGTCGCGCGCGGCCTGCATGCGCTGTGCCGGCGTGAGGTCGGCGCCGAACAGCGCGTCGGGCCTTGCCTTGGGCTCGGCGTTGGCGGCCAGCCAGGCGCGGCACTCGGCGCGGAAGGCGGCCTCCTCGGGCGAATCGTCGAAGTCCATCGAGACGGCGGGCGTCTCGTCCTGCGGGCCCGGCACCGCCGCCGCCTGGTGGCCGTGCGCCTCGGCCAGGTCGAGCTGGGCCTCCAGCGCGGCGGCCAGGCGCTCGCGCCACTGATGCTCATGGCCCACCATCACCGCCTGCTGGCGCGCGCGGCGCATGAACAGGTGGCAATCCATCTCCCAGGTGACGCCCATGCCGCCGTGCACATGCAGGCCCTCGTGCGCGGCCTGCGTGGCGGCCTGTGACGCGCTCACCCGCGCGGCGGCGGCCGCCGCCGGCAGCTCGCGGGCACCGTCGGGCAGCGCGGCATCCATCGCCAGCGCCCAGGCGCCGTAATAACAGTGGACCCGGGCGAGCTGGTTGGCATTGAACAGGTCGGCCAGCTTGTGCTTGATGCCCTGGTACGAACCGATGGTGCGGCCGAAGGCCTTGCGCTCGCGGGCATAGGCCGCGGCCAACTCCAGCGCCGCATCGGCGGCCCCCAATTGCTCGAAGGCCAGCAGCACCGCGGCGCGGTCGCGCACCCGCTCCAGCACCTGCAACGCGGGCGCACCGGCCGCCACCGCCAGCGGCTCGGCCGGCGTGCCCTCGAAGCGCCAGGCCGCGAAAGGCTTGGCGGCATCGAGCGTGGCCAGTGGGCGGCGCGAGAGGCCTTCAGCCAGCGCGCTGACCACCCAGCGCGGATGTCCGGCCTCGTCGGCGGCCAGCACCACGGCCCATTGCGCCGCCAGGCCATCGGCCACCAGCGCCACCTCGCCGGTGAGCCGACCCTGCACATAGCGCGGCAGCGTGGCGACACCGGCCACGCCATCCAGCGGCGCGGCGAAGGCCCCGACGGCCCCTTCGGCCACCGGCGCCAGCCACTGCAGCTGCTGCTCGGGCGTGCCGCCCAGCAGCACCGCTTGTGCGGCCAGGTACAGCGTCGAGGCCAGCGGCACGGGGCTCAGCTGGCGCCCCAGTTCCTCGGCCACCACGCACAGCTCCAACGCACCCAGGCCGATGCCGCCGGCCGCCTCGGGCAGCATCAGCGCGGTCACGCCCAGCCCGGCCAGGCCCTGCCACACACGGGCATCGTGCGTGCCACCCTGCTCCAGCACCGCGCGCGCGGCCTTCAGCGGGGATTCGTGGACGAGGTACTTGCGCACCTCGTCGCGCAGCATCTGCTGCTCGTCGGAGAAGTCGAAGTTCATGCGGGGGTCGCTGCCATGGGCCGGGCCGTGCGGCCGTAGAAAGTCTGCCCCTGGGCCGCCATCTCCCGCAGCAGGGCGCAGGGGCGCAGGTGCTCGCCGAAGAGATCGGCCAGCCGGTCGGCCTCAGCCACGAAGGCCGGCAGGCCGATGCCGTCGATGAAGCAGAACGGCCCGCCGGTGTAGGCCGGGAAGCCCACGCCGAGGATCGAGCCGATGTCGCCGTCGGCGGGCGACAGCAGCACGCCCTCCTGCATGGCATTGGCCGCCTCCAGCGCCTGCACGTAGAGGATGCGCTGCTTCAGGTCGTGCGGGCTGGGCTGTACCGCGCGGCGCGGATACAGTTCGGCCAGACCCGGCCACAGCCGCTTGCCCCAGCCCTCGCCGGCCAGGTCGTGGTCGTAGAAGCCCTGGCCGTTCTTCTTGCCCAGGCGCCCCAGCGCATAGAGCCTCTCGAGCACCGGCACCGAGCGGCCTTCCTTGTACAGCTCGGGGAACTCCTTCTTTTGCGCCTGGCCGGCGTGCACCGAGAGCTCGATCGAAAGCTCGTCAGTGATGGCCAGCGGGCCCACCGGCATGCCGGCCTGGCGCGCGCAATGGTCGATCATCGCCGGGTTCACGCCCTCGGCCACCATGCCGATGGCGTCGTCGATGAAGGCGCCGATGAAGCGGCTGGTGAAGAAGCCTCTCGCATCGTTGACGACGATCGGCGTCTTCTTCAACTGGGCCACGAAATCCAGCGCCTGGGCCAGCGTGGCATCGCTCGAGTCGCGGCCGCGGATCACCTCGACCAGCGGCATCTTGTCGGCCGGCGAGAAGAAGTGCAGCCCGATGAAGCGCGCCGGCCGCGCGCTGGCCTGGGCCAGCAGCGAGATCGGCAGCGCCGAGGTGTTGCTGGCCAGCACGCAGGTCTCGGGCAGCACCGCATCCAGCCGCTTCGTGACCTCGGCCTTCACCGCACGGTCCTCGAACACCGCCTCGACCACCATGTCGGCGTCGCGCAGCCGCTCGTAGTCGGTGCTCGGGGTAATGCGCGCCAGGATGGCGTCGCGCTTGTCGGCGGCCATGCGGCCGCGTTCCACCTGCTTGGCCAGGGCCTTCTCGGCATAGGCCTTGCCGCGCTCGGCCGCCGCCTGGTCGCGGTCGATCAGCACCACCTCGATGTCGCGTTGCGCCGCCGTGAGCGCGATGCCGCCGCCCATCATGCCGGCGCCGATCATGCCCAGCTTGCGGCACTTGAACGGTTCAAAGCCGGCCGGCCGGTGCAGGCCCTTCTCGGCCTTGGTCTTGTTGACGAACAGGGTGCGGATCATGCCGCGCGAGACCGGCCCGCGCGCCACGGTGAGCAGGTACTTGGTCTCGATGCGCAGGCCCTTGTCGATCGGCAGCAGCGAGCCTTCGTACAGGCAGCTCTGGATGGCCAGCGGCGCCGGCAGGTTCTGGTGCGTGTTGGCCAGCACCATGGTGTTGCCGACGACGAAGGCCGGCGCCACGCGCGGATCGAGCGCATTGCCGCCCGGGAAGCGGAAGCCCTTCTCGTCCCAGGGCTGCACCGCCTTCGGGTTGCCCAGCAGCCAGCGCCGCGCGGTGGCGATCAGCTCGGCCGGCGCGGCCAGCTCGTGCACCAGGCCGGCCTCCAGCGCCTTGGCCGGCGCGGCATGCTTGCCTTCCATCAGCCAGGGCATCGCGGCCTGCAGGCCGATCAGCCGCGGCAGGCGCTGCGTGCCGCCGGCGCCGGGCAGCAGGCCCACCTGCACCTCGGGCAGGCCCACCACCGCGGCGGGCGTGTCGGCCAGCACCCGGTGGTGACAGGCCAGCGCCAGCTCGAAGCCGCCGCCCATCGCCGTGCCGTTGATCGCCGCGACGAACGGCTTGCCGCAGGTCTCGAGCCGCCGGTACACGCGCGACAGCGAGCCGTACTTCTCGAACAGCACCGGCAGCGCATCGTCGGCGGTGTTGTCGAGGTTGGCCTCCATCGCCATCAGGTCGGCGCCGGCGACGAAGGCCTCCTTGCCCGAGGTGACGATGGCGCCACGGATGGCGGCGTCGCCGGCCACGCGGTCGATGCCGCGCTGCAGGCTGTCGATGAACGCCTGGTCGATCACGTTCATCGTCTTGCCGGGATAGTCGATCGTCAGCAGCGCGATGCCCTCGGCATCGACCTCGCAGCGGATCACGTCAATCGTTGCATTCATGGTCGTTGCTCAGACTCGTTCGATCACCATGGCCGAGGCCATGCCGGCGGCCACGCACAGGCTGACCAGGGCCGTGCCCCGGCCGCTGCGCTCCAATTCGTCGAGCACCGTGCCCAGGATCATTGCGCCCGAGGCGCCCAGCGGGTGCCCCATGGCGATGGCACCGCCGTTGACGTTGATGCGCTCGTGGTCGATGCCCAGCTCGCCCATGAAGGTGAGCACCACCGACGAGAAGGCCTCGTTGAGCTCCCACAGGTCGACATCGGCTGGTGCCATGCCGGCGCGCGCCAGCGCCCGGCGCGCCGCGGCGGCCGGGCCGTCGAGCATCAGCGTGGGCTCGGAGCCGATGGCGGCGAACGAGCGGATGCGGGCGCGCGGCTTCAGGCCGGCTCGGGCCGCCGCCGCGGCATTGCCCACCAGCACCGCCGCGGCGCCGTCGACGATGCCGCTGGAGTTGCCGGCGTGGTGGCCGTGGTCGATGGCCTCGAGCTGCGGATAACGCTCCAGCGCCACGGCGTCGTAGCCGTACTTGCGGCCCATCTCGGCGAAGGCCGGCTTCAGCGCCGAGAGGCCTTCGAGCGTGGTCTCGGGGCGGATGGTCTCGTCGCGCTCGAGCAGCGTCAGGCCGATGAAGTCCTGCACCGGCACCACCGAGCGGGCGAAGCGGCCTTCGCTCCAGGCGCGCGCGGCGCGGCGGTGGCTCTCCACCGCGTAGGCATCCAGGTCGCGGCGGCTCTGGCCGTGCAGGCTGGCCAGCAGGTCGGCCGAGATGCCCTGCATCACGAAGTGCGTCTTGGCCGACATCTGCGGGTCCTGCGCCCAGGCGCCGCCCGAGCTGCCCATCGGCACCCTCGACATGCTCTCCACCCCGGCGCCCACCGCCAGGTCGGCCTGGCCCGACATCACCTTGCCGGCGGCGAAGGCCACCGCCTCCAGCCCCGAGCCGCAGGCGCGGTCGATCGAGATCGCCGGCACGGCCTGGTGCCAGTCGGCGGCCAGCACCGCGATGCGGCCGATGTTGCCGCCCTGCTCGCCCACCGGGCTGACGCAGCCCATCACCACCTCCTCGACCTGCGAGGTGTCGAGGTGGTTGCGCTGCGCCAGCGCCACCAGCGGCCGGCTGGCCAGCCAGACCGGGGAGATTTCGTGCAGGCTGCCGTCGGGCTTGCCCTTGCCGCGCGGCGTGCGCACGTGGTCGAGGATGAACGTGTCCATGCCGCAAGCGTCGCAGATGAGGACTGTCGCGGCTTACCCCATTCGGACGACTCGTACGGGCAGGGGTCCGCCACGATGTCGTCGGATGCCGCGAGCGCCGAAGGCACCTGGGGTCGGACAGGATCAAGGCCCACAGGACATCGCGCACGGCGCCAGGCGATGGCGAACGGGTCTCGCAGGACTAGGCGGGGGACGAGTGTCGGCACTGAGCGGTCGTTCGCGACGGTCGTTGAACGGCCCACGCCATCCTGTCCTCACGCTTCGCGCGGGCCGAGGGCGCCGGGTAGCCGACGGCCTCCATGTCCTCCGTCGTCGGCCTGCGGCCTCCTCCTCCCCCTCTACTTCCGGCCGACGGCCACCCGGCACCCTCGGCCAGTCACCGCCGCTTGCGTCTGCCGCAACGGGCAACGTCAAGGTCCTCGGTGGTGCCGAGCGTCGGGGTGGGCGGGCCTGTTCCGCGGAAGTAGAGGAGGAGGCGCCCGCAGGGCGCCGGGGGACATGGAGCGGAACAGGTCCGACCGCCCCGACGCTCCGCGCCGGCTCATCACACGCGTGTTTTTGGTGTTATGAATGAACGTTCGCAATGTGCCAAACGCTGCCAAAGACCATCAGCGTCCGTCCAGCCTATTCCAAACGCTGTCGAACTGTTTCGAACGAGAGCTCCCGCGCGGCAGCGTCAGGCCACCAGGCCCCCGCCGTTCACCGGCAGCAACTGCCCGGTGACCCAGGCCGCCTCGGCCGAGGCCAGGTAGGCCACCGCGGCGCCGACGTCGTCGGGGCTGCCGGCGCGGCCGACGGTGGTGGTCTTGCGGGCCACCGCCTCGGAACCTTCCCAGTTGTTCATCGTGCCCAGCGACAGCGCGTTGACGGTGATGCCGTGCCGACCCACCTCGCCCGACAGGTTGCGCACGAAGCCCAGCGCCGCCGCCTTGGCCGCGCCGTAGGCGCACAGGCCCATGCCTGTGGCGGTGCGGGCGGCATCCGAGTTGATGCCGACGATGCGGCCCCAGCGGCGCTCGATCATCGACGGCAGCAGCAATTGGCAGGCATGCATGAAGCCCGTCAGGTTGAGCTGCAGCCAGGCCTCCCACTGCGCGGGCGGTGATTCGAGGAAGGGCGTGTAGCCCCAGCCCTGGGCCGGGATGCCGGCGTTGTGCACGAAGATGTCCACCGGCCCGGCCTGCGAGGCGAGCCGCTCGAGCATCGCGGCGATGGCGGTGCGGTCGGTCATGTCGGCCGGTGCCGCATGGGCCGTGGCGCCCCACTCGCGCAGTTGCGCGGCGGCGGCCTCGGCACGGTCGGCGTGGAAATCGTTGATCGCCACCGTGGCGCCCTGCGCCGCCAGCGCCCGCGCCACGCCGAAGCCCATGCCCCGGCCGGCGCCGCTGACCAGCGCCACGCGGCCGGTGAGATCGAACAGGCGCGGCAGACGGATGTGGGAGGGGGCGGCAGTGACTGAGGTCAACGGCGGGCTCCGGTGCATCCAGCACCAGGCTGGCGATGCGGCAGTCTGGCCGGCGGGCCGTCGCGCGGCATCCTCCAAACGGACGGCCGCAAGCCGGCGGCCCACAGCGACAGGCGGCCCGCGCCGTGTGGCGTCAGGCGGCCCGCGCCGTGTGGCGTCAGGCGGCCCGCGCCGTGTGGCGTCAGGCGGCCCGCGCCGTGTGGCGTCAGGCGGCCCGCGCCGTGTGGCGTCAGGCGGCCCGCGCCGCGTGGCGTCAGGCCTGCTGCGCGGCCAGCTTGTCGACCTTGCGCGCCAGCGCCTGCACTTCCTTGCGCGTGGGCAGGCCGATGCGGTGCAGCGACTCGGTCATGCGCTGCTCGAAGCGCTCGCGAATCGCCGCGCGGTCGAAGGCCTTGGCATCGACCTTGAACTTCGCCAGGTCGAGCTTGGGCAGCTCGAATTTCGGCATCTCGAACTTGGGCATCTCGAGCTTGCGCAGGCCCAGCTTGTCCAGCTTGAAGCGGCCCAGCTCCAGCTTGTCGAGCTTGAGCTTGCCCAGGTCGAGCCTGGCCGCGCCCTTGGGCTGCCAGCGGGCCTTCAGGTCGTCCACGGCCTTGCGCACCTTGGGCTCGATGCGCTGGCCCTCGGCGATCAGTTCGGCCATGCGGTCGTCGCGCTCACGGCGTGCCTTGGACAGCGCGCCCAGGCCCATCAGCAGGTTGTCGCGCGAGGTCTCGCGCACCTTGCCCAGGGCATCGTCGAGCTGGCGCTTCAACGCGGGCTTGGGCGCGGTGCGCACGGCAGCCTTTGGTGCGGCGGCAGCCTTGGCGGCCGGGCGGGCGGGCCGGGCCGGTGCGGCGGCCTGCGAGCGGGAGGGACGAGCGCTGCGCTTCGGGGCGGCGGCCTTCTTGGTGGACATGATCGGGCTCCTGGTGAAGATCGTGGGGGGACGTCGGGGTCCATCGTTCGGCGACGCCGCGGTTCATCGCCGATGCTGCGCATGCTAGGCAGCGCCGCTAGAGCAATCACCCGGTTCGGGACGCTCCAGCCATTGGGTAGAGCCCTCGCCCCAGGGAGGGTCGCGTCGGCCGCAGGCCTACCCGAAACGGACGAGGCCGGCGCGCCGCGCCGGCGGCAGCATCGCGGGCATGACGCCCGCCTCCTCCTCTTCCGCCGCCGGCCCGCTGGCCGGCCTTCGCATCGTCGAGTTCGCCGGCATCGGCCCCGGCCCCTTCGCCGGCATGATGCTGGCCGACATGGGCGCCGACGTGATCGTGATCGACCGCGCCGCCGAGGTGCGGCCCGGCAACCGGCGCCTGTTCAGCCAGCGCGGCAAGCGCTCGCTGGCACTGGACCTGAAGAACGCCGCCGCGCGCGAGGTGCTGTGGACGCTGCTGGAAAGCACGGACGCGTTGATCGAGGGTTATCGCCCCGGCGTGATGGAGCGCCTGGGCTTCGGCCCCGAGGCGGTGGCCGCGCGCAACCCGAGGCTGGTGTACGGCCGGGTCACCGGCTGGGGCCAGCACGGGCCGCTGGCGCAGGCCGCCGGGCACGACCTCAACTATGTGGCACTCACCGGCGCGCTGGCCACTTCGCGCCGGCCCGGCGAGTTGCCGGTGGTGCCGCCCACGCTGCTGGGCGACATGGCCGGCGGCGCGATGTTCTTGTTGTTCGGGCTGACCTGCGCACTGCTCGAGGCGAAGCGCTCGGGCCGCGGGCAGGTGGTGGATGCGGCCATGATCGACGGCGTGGCCGCGATGGGCACGCTGGTGGCGCAGATGCGGGCCACCGGCTACTGGCAGGAGGACGCGTCGCGCAACTTCTTCCTCAACGGCTCGCCGTTCTACGAGGTGTTCGAGTGCGCCGACGGCCAGTGCGTGACGCTGGGCGCCATCGAGCCGGCCTTCTACGCCGAGCTGCTGCGGCGCCTGGGCCTGGACGATGTCGACCCGAAGCGCCAGTACCGCACGGAGGACTGGCCGGCGCTGAAGGCACGCGTCGCCGCCCGCCTGCGCGAGCAGCCCCGCGCCCACTGGTGCGAACGGCTGGAAGGCAGCGACGCCTGCTTTGCCCCGGTGCTGGGCATCGACGAGGCCGCCGCGCACCCGCACAACGCCGCCCGGGGCCTGTTCGTCGAAGTGAGCGGCCAGCGCCAGCCGGCCCCGGCGCCGCGGCTGTCGCGCACCCCTGCCCGTGCGCCCTCGGCCGGCACGGTGCTGGGCGAGCACACCGACGAGGTGCTGGCCGGGCTGGGCGTGGGGCCGCAGGCGATCGCCGCGCTGCGTGCCGAAGGCGCCTGCGCTTGAGCGCGGGCATGTCCCGGCAGGGATTCGTGCCTGCGTGCGCTGATGGGGCGCCCTGCCACCGATGCAGCGGTGGAAGACGGCCGGGCAGCGGGTTCGTTGGCAGTCGACGCATTGCCATGCCGGCCTTCCTGGAGGGCACAGAGTGGACCATCGCAACCGGGTCGACGCGGCCGGCCGTACCGGGCGGCGCAACGTGCGGGGGGGGGGGCACAACGGGCAAGGGGGCTGCTCTGACCTGGTGGTCGGGCCCAAGCGCGCTGCGACCGGGTGCCGTCCGAATCGACGATGCGAGGCGCCACGCCCTGGGGTTTGATCGCTTGCTGTAGCCTCGCACTCCATGGACTCGCCCCGCTGCCACCTGCCGCCGCTGCCGCCCGGACGGCACTACCAGTTTCACACCATGGTCAAGCCGGCCGGGGCGCTGTGCAACCTGGATTGCAGCTACTGCTTCTACCTGCACAAGACCGAGCTGCTGGGCCACGCGCCCAATGCGCGCATGGGCGACGAGGTGCTCGAGCAGCACATCCGCCAGTACATCGAGGCGCAGACCGGCCCCGAGGTGGTGTTCAGCTGGCAGGGCGGCGAGCCCACGGTGATGGGGCTGCCCTTCTTCGAGAAGGTGGTGGCGCTGCAGGCCCGCCACGCCAAGCCCGGCCAGACCATCGCCAACGACCTGCAGACCAACGGCCTGCTGCTCGATGCGGACTGGATCCTGTTCCTCAAGGCCCACGCCTTCCACGTCGGCCTGAGCATCGACGGCCCGCGCGAGCTGCACGATCTGCACCGCCGCACGCTGGGCGGCACGCCCACGTTCGACAAGGTGATGCAGGCCGCGCGCCTGCTGGCCGACGCCGAGGTGCCGTTCGCCGCGCTGTGCGTGGTCAATCGCGAGGTGGCGCGCGAACCGCTCGCGGTGTGGCGCTTCCTCAGCCGCGAGGTGGGCGCCTGGCGGGTGCAGTTCACACCTTGCGTCGAGCCGCGCAGCTCCGCCGGCCAGGCACCGGCGTCGCTGCCGGCCTCGGCCCTGCCCACGGTGGGCAGCGAGCGGGCGCGGCCCAGGCATCCGCTGTCCATCGTCACCGACTGGTCGGTCGACCCGGTCGACTATGGCCACTTCCTTTGCGCGGTATGGGACGACTGGCTGGCGCACGACTTCGGCCGCATCCACGTCAACCTGTTCGAGACCGCGGTGGCGCAGTCGCTGGGGCTGCCGGCGCAGACCTGCACCCAGGCGCCGATCTGCGGCAAGGCGCTGGCGCTGGAGCACGACGGCGAGGTCTACAGCTGCGACCACTTCGTCTACCCCGAGTACCGGCTGGGCAACCTGCTGCAGGCGCACCTGGGCGACCTGGCCTTCTCGGCACCGCAGGTGGCCTTCGGCCTGGCCAAGCACGACCGCCTGCCCGGCGACTGCCGGCAATGCCCTCACCTGAACCTGTGCTGGGGCGAGTGCCCGAAGAACCGCCTGCTGCGCACCGCCTCGGGCGAGGCGGGGCTGAACTACCTGTGCGAAGGGTTCAAGCGCTTCTACGCGCAGGTGGCGCGCGACATGCCGGAGATCCGGCGCCGGCTGGGACGCTGAAGCGCCGGACGCGCCGGGGTCCAGGCCCGGCCGCGCCCGGTGGCTCAGGCCGGCCCGCTACCGAACTGCCGCGGATAACAGGCGCGCACCGTGGCCGCGATCGCCTCGCGCACGCCGCCGGTCTCGTAGCCCAGCGCCTGCACCGAGGGCGCCGGATCGAGATCCATGCGCTCGGACATGATGTCGCGGAACAGCACGCCGTGGTTCAGCCCGCGCTCGCGGCCGCGCTTGGCATCGCCGCGCCGCTGTGCGTAGCCGAAGAGCATGCCCGCCAGCGCCGGCAGGTGCACGATGCGCTTGTGCAGGCCGAGCGTGTCGAGCACCGTGTGCAGCATGTCGTCCCAGCTGAGGTTCTCGTCGCCGATCGGGTGGCGCTCGCCGTGGCGGCCGCGTTCCAGCGCGCCGGCGATGGCCTGGCCCACGTGCTCGGCGGTGGCCATGGCCGAGCCGCCGTCGGGGTAGAGGATCACCGGCATGCGCCGCACCGGATCGAACAGCAGCTTCTTCCACAGCGGCACGCGCTGCGGCATGGCGCCGAAGATGTAGGGCAGCTCCAGCACGCTCACCGCCATGCGGCCGCCGCCCTCGGCCATCGCCCGCTCGGCCTGCTCGAGGCGGCAGCGCACGTAGGGGTGGTGCTCCGCCAGGCGCTTGCCCGGCCATTGGCGGGCGAAGGTGGCGTAGTACGAGCCGAGCACGGTGCAGCGCGCGATGCCCGCCTCGCGCGCTGCCGCCAGCACCCGTGCGCAACCTTCCACCAGACGCGGCTGGAAGTAGCCGTAGGCCGGCGCCGGCGGCACCTCGCGGTCGTCGGGGCCCAGCGCATACACCAGCGCGTCGCAGCCTTCCATCAGGCGCGACAGCGCCGCCGCATCCAGCGCGAACAGGTCGGCATGCTCGACGCGCACCTCGCGCGGGAACCACTCGCCCAGCGCGATGTCGGGCAGTGCGGCGGTGCGCACCGAATGGCCGCGCCGCATCAGCTGCAGCGTGGCGTGGTAGCCGAGCAGGCCGGTGCCGCCGGCGATGAAGACGCGCATGGCCCAGTGCCTCCGGGTGCGTGCGCGCTCAGCCGGTCCAGCCCGACAGGTGGCGCGCCGCCTGCCAGCCGAAGGTCATCGCCGGGCCCAGCGTGGCGCCGGGGCCGGGATAGGTGGGCAGCAGCGCGGCCGCGCAGTTGCCGGTGGCATACAAGCCCTCGATCGGCCGGCACTGGCCATCCAGCACCCGCGCATCGGCATCGGTGACCAGCCCGCCGTGGGTGCCGAAGTCGCCCGGCTCCATGCGCAGCGCGTAGAACGGCGCCTCGGCGATCGGCGCCAGGCAGGGGTTGGGCTGCACCCGGGCGTCGCCGTAATAACGGTCATAGGCCGTGTCCCCGCGCTGGAAGTCGAGGTCGCGGCCGGTGCCGGCGAACTCGTTCATGCGCGAGAGCGTGTGCCTCAGGCCCTCGGCGGCGATGCCGGTGCGCGCGGCCAGCTCGTCGACCGTGGCGGCGATGGTGACGAAGCCCGAATCGATCCAGGCGCGGGGGATGCGGTGGTCGGGCAGGTCGCCCGAGGTGAGCAGCGGCCCGGCCAGGTAGCTGCGGCGGAAGCGCGCGTCGAACACCATCCACGCCGGCACGCAGGGCCGCTCGGCGCTGTGGCGCTGAAAGAGCGCCAGCTGGTAGGCCATGTAGTTCTGCGATTCGTTGGCGATGCGCTGGCCGGCGCGGTCGACTACGCAGCTGCCGGGCAGGCTCTTCTCCATGATGGCCAGCCGCGGCAGCGCCTCGCCGGGCGTGCTGAAGGTGGTGCACCACCAGGCGCCGGCCATCTGGTCGGTGGCGGCGCCCACGGCCATCGCGGCGCGGATCGCATCGCCGGTGTTGCTCTTGCAGCCGGCGCTCCAGTCGGCATTGGTGGGCGCCGGCAGGTACTGCTCGCGCATCGCCTGGTTGGCCTCGAAGCCGCCGGCAGCCAGCACCACGCCGCGGCGGGCGCGGATGCGCAGCGTGCGGCCGCCGCGCTGCACCTCGACCCCGGTGATGCGGCCGGCATCGTCGGCCAGCAGCGATTGCATCGGCGTGTCGAGCCACAGCGGCAGGCCGCGATCGAGCATCGACCAGCGCAGCCGCGCCACGCCGGCGGCGCCGCAGGCCAGGCGGCGCGACAGCCGGCTCTTCAGCCGCCACGGCACATCGAGCCAGTACTGCGCCATCAGCCGCAGCACCAGCGGCCAGAAGCCCTCGCCGCGGGTGAGCAGCACATGCGCCTCGGCGGCGGTGAAGGCGATGCGCCCCTGCAGGTACATCATCGGGTGCGTGGTGCGCAGCCGGCGCCACTCGGCGCCCAGCACCGAGACGTTCAGCGGCTCGGGCTCCATCGAGCGGTGGCCGCTGCGCGCGCCCGGCAGGTCGGTGTAGTAGTCGGGGTACTGGCCCAGCGAGCGGTAGCGCACCCGCGTGCGCTGGTGCAGAAAGCGCATCATGCGCGGCGCCTCGCGCAGGTAGGCTTCGATGCGCTCGGGCGCGATGTGCGCCGGCAGCGCGGCCTGCAGGTAGGCGCGGGCATCCTCGAGGCTGTCGCTGGCGCCGGCCTCGGCGGCGAGGTGGTTGTTGGGGATCCACACCCCGCCGCCCGAGATCGAGCTGGTGCCGCCGTACTGGCCGCTCTTCTCGATCACCAGCACATCGGGCAGGCCCATCTCGTGGCAGCACAGCGCGGTGGTGAGCGCGCCGTTGCCGCTGCCGACGACGATCACGTCGGCGGCGTGGTCCCAGCCCGCCTCGGGGCGCAGCGGCGAATCCATCACCAGCGCGCGCTGAACGACAGGCCGATGGTGCGCGGATCGGCGTAGTAGGCCTGGGTGAGGTTGCCGAAGCCGGGCCCGAAGTCGATCATGTTGGCGATGTGCTGCTTGTCGGTGGCGTTGCGCACCCACAGCGCGGCCTCGCCGGTGGTGTCCTTGCCCAGCTTCAGCTCACCCAGCGCCAGCCGCAGGTTGAGCAAGCCTGCCGAGCGCACCCGGGTGTTGCCGGCCACCGCCTGCGTGGCATCGGTCTGCACGATCTGGTACGGATACAGGTAGTGCGCGCCGGTGAAGCTGTAGTCGGCCACCAGTCGCCAGGTGCCGTAGGCGACGCGGCCCAGCCGCTGGTCGGCCATCAGGTTGAAGGTGTGGCGCGGCGAGTGCACCACGGCGCGGTTGTCGGCCACGTTGACGCCCAGTTCCATCAGCGTGTCGAAGCGCGCATCGAGGTAGCCGTAGTTGGCCTGCAGGCGCAGGCTTTCGGTGGGCCGGGCGCTGAACTCGACCTCCAGGCCCTGGGTGGTGGCCTTGCCCACGTTGCGGATGTTGGAGGCCGCCGAGCCCTGCGCGGTGAACACCGCCTGCTGCAGATCGGTGATGGTGTTGCGGAACAGGGCCAGGTTCAGCGTGGCCTTGCCGCCGGCCAGGACCGACTTGGTGCCCAGCTCGATCGCCTTGACCTTTTCGGGCCGGAACGGCGTGAGCGTCTCGGGCACCGACTGCGCCTCGCCGTTGAAGCCGCCGCTCTTGAAGCCCTCGGCATAACGCGCATAGGCCGTGGTCGTCGGGCTGAGCTTCCAGCCCAGGCTGGCCAGCGGCGTGGTCGAGCCGAAGCTGGCCTCGCCGCGCGTGCCGTTGGGGATCATCACGAAGCCGCCCGAGGCCAGGAAGCGGTTGACCGTCTTGCGCTCGTGCGTGTGGCGCAGGCCGGCGGTGAGGGTGAAGGCCTCGCCCAGCTTCAGGTCGGCCTGGCCGAACACCGAATCGGCCTGGGTGGTGAAGCCGTAGCGCGAATCGAAGGTGAAGCCGCCGCCGAAGAAGCTCTGCGGATTGTTGGTGAAGCCGTCGTCCTTGAAGGTGAACACGCCGCCGACGTAGTTGACCGGCCCGGCCGCGCCGACGAGTTGCAGCTCGTGCGATTGCTGGCCGTAGGTGGACAGGCGCTGGGTGTGGGCGAACGACACCGGCGAGCCGTCCAGGTCGAGCGAATCCTTCCAGTCCATGTCGCGCTTGGCCCACACGTACTTCAGCGTGTTGGCGCCGTCGATCTTCCACTCGGCGGTGAGCGAATGGCCCTTCAGGTCGAGCTTCTCGAACGACGGGCCGTCGATCGAGGCGCTGGTCTGGCGGCCGTTGGCCGAGACCACGATGCCGGGAAAGCCGAAATCCTTGCCAACGGTGGAGCGCACCACCTGCGAGAAGCGCGAGTTCTGGTCGGCCTTGCTCTGGTCGTAGCGGTAGTCGATCTGCAGGCTGCGGCCCAGGTCGAGGTTCAGCGCGATGCGGCCGCCGCGGGTGTCGCGGTCGTTGAGCTCGCCCACCGAGCTGCCCGGCGTGGTCTTGACCCAGCCGTCGCGCGTCTCGGTGCGCACGCCCACCGAGGCGCGCAGCAGGCCCAGGCGCGGCAGGTCGAGCGAGACCTTGCCCACCTTGGCGTTGTAGTTGCCCAGCTCGACCGCGGCCGTGCCGCCGAACTCGCCGCTGGGCTTGCGCGTGACCAGGTTGATCGCGCCGGCCAGCGTGTTGCGGCCGTACAGCGTGCCCTGCGGGCCGCGCAGCACCTCGACGCGCTCGAGGTCGACCACGTCGAACACCGAGCCCTGCATCTTGCCGACGTACACGCCGTCGACGTACATGCCCACCGTGGGCTCCCAGAACAGCGCCGGGTTGGTGGTGACCGAGCCGCGGATCGAGATCTGCGCCGCGGTGGAGTTGCCCGGCGTGGTGGCGATCTGCAGGTTGGGCGCGATCGACGACAGGTCGGCCACGTTGGCGATGCCACGCAGTTCGAGATCGGCCTCGGTGATGGCGGTGGCGGCCAGCGGCACGTCCTGCAGCTTCTGCGTGCGGCGCTGCGCGGTCACCTCCACCTGCTGCAATGTCGGGCTGGCGGCCGATTGCGCCTGCGCCGCGGCCGAGGCCAGCGTGGCCGCGGCGGCCAGCGCCAACGTGTGGAAGACGAAGGGCCGGAAGGCCGGCGTGCGGTCGTGCGTCATCGGATGTCTCCTGCGGATCCTGTTCGTGGGGTCGGCCTCTGCGGGCCGCCGTCCACGGTGGATACAGCGCCCACGCGTGGCGCGTGCAGTCTCGGCCGGGGGCCGAGGCGGGGACATCGTCTGAAAAGACTAGCGGCCGAAGGGATCGGCCGCGTTGCGCCCGCGCGGGGCGCGCGCCGGGTCAGTCGGCGCCGCCGAGCAGCACCACGCTGTTGAGGAAGATGCGCACCAGCTCGGTCTGCCGCCGCACGCCGGTCTTGGAGAAGATCGAGCGCAGGTGGGCGCGGGCGGTGTTGCGGCGGATGTTCAGCGCCTCGGCAGCCTCTTCGAGCGACAGGCCGTTGGCCAGCTGGATGGCCAGCATGGTCTCGGCCGCGGTGAGCTGGAACAGGTCTTGTGCCAGCCGCACCGGCGGCATGGCCTTGCTGTCGGAATCGCGCACGAAGACGGCCGCGCAGGGCCGGTGCTTGCCTTCCGTCCAGCGGTCGGGCGAGATCGACTGCACCACCAGGCCCCAGCTCACCTTGCCCGAGGGCCGGCTGATCGAGATGGCCTCGGCCGGGCGCAGGCGTGCGGGTCGGCCGGTGTTGTCCAGCACCTCGCGCACCAGGCGTTGCAGGCGGCGGTTGTCGGCCGCATAGGTGGCCTCGACCTGGCCGCCGTTGATGACCAGGCCGTCGTTCATCTCGACGATGGCCTTGGCCATCGGGTTGCACTCGAGCACCTTGCCCTGCTCGTCCAGCACGATGGCGCCCACCATCAGGTGCGCCATGGCCTGGCCGTAGAGCTGGTTGACCTGGCGGTCTTGATTGACCGAGAGGTGCAGGTCGAGCGCCCGGCGCAGGTGCGGCAGCAGCACCTGGCAGCGCGAGCGGTCGGCAGGGCTGAAGCGCGGGGCGCCATCGCCGCGGGTGATGCGCAGGCCGTAGACGCCGCCGTCGCGGGTCTGGATGTCGACCGCCATCACGTGGAACACGTCGTGCGGCGCACACCAGTCGCGGAAATACGACGAGGCGCGCCAATCCTGCTCGGTGAGCACGTCGTCGACGGTGACCACCCGGTCGGGCAGCATGCCCGAGAACGGGCTCAGCGACAGCGGCGGGTTGTTGGGATCGATGGTGCGGTGGTCGCCCGCGGCCGAGACGATCAGCCCCAGGTCGTCGCCCGAGCCGGGCCGCACGATCAGCGAGACGTAGTTGCCCTCGAACACGTCGCGCAGCGCCGACAGCGCGGTGACCCAGGTGTCGGGCTTGAGCGCCGATTCGTAGATCAGCCCGAGCAGATCGCCCAGCCGCTCGGCGCTGAGGTCGAGCGTGGCCTTGGCCGCGGCGCGCGGGCGCGGGGCGGGCGAGGTGGCGGTCGACGGCGTCTCGGTCATGGGTAGAGTCAGGCTAGCACAGCGCGGCCTCCCGAGGGCCCCGGACCAGCCCCAGGGTGCCGGGCGCCGGGCCTTCGGTCGCGGGGTGGGTCAGCCCACCTCGAACAGCGCCGCGGCGCCCATGCCGCCGCCGATGCACATGCTCACCACCACGTGGCGTACGCCTCGGCGGGCGCCTTCCAGCAGCGCGTGGCCCACCAGGCGCGCGCCCGACATGCCGAACGGATGGCCGATGGCGATGGCCCCGCCGTTGACGTTGAGCCGATCGTCCGGGATCCCCAGGTGGTCGCGGCAATACAACACCTGGCAGGCAAACGCCTCGTTGATCTCCCACAGCCCGATGTCACCCACCTCCAGGCCGGCGGCGGCCAGCAGCTTGGGAATGGCGAACACCGGCCCGATGCCCATCTCGTCGGCGCGGCAGCCGGCCACGGCCATTGCGCGATAGGTGCCCAGCGGCTTCAGCCCGCGGCGCTGCGCCTCGGCCCGGCTCATCAGCACCGAGGCGCTGGCGCCGTCGGAGAGCTGCGAGGCATTGCCGGCGGTGATGAACTGGCCCTGCGGCACCCAGCTGCCGTTCTTCCACACCGGCTTCAGCGCGGCCAGGCTCTCCAGCGTGGTGTCGGCCCGGTTGCCTTCGTCGCGCGTGAGCGTCACTGCCTCGGTGGTGGTCGGCTTGCCTTCCTTGTCGAACAGCTGCTTCACGCTGGCCAGCGGCACGATCTCGTCGGCAAACAGCCCGGCGGCCTGGGCCGCGGCGGTGCGCTGCTGGCTGCGCAGCGCGTACTCGTCCTGCGCCGCGCGCGAGATGCCGTAGCGCTGCGACACCAGCTCGGCCGTCTCGATCATCTGGATGTAGGCGGTGGGCATCGCCTCGAGCACCGCCTTGGATTGCGCGCGGTGGCTGTTCTTGTGCGCGTTCTGCACCAGCGAGATCGACTCCAGCCCGCCGGCCACCGCGATGCGGTGCTCGCCGGCCATGATGCTCTTGGCCGCGCTGGCGATGGCCGCCAGGCCCGAGGCGCACATGCGGTCGATGGTCATGCCGCCCACGCTCTCGGGCAGGCCCGCGGTGTAGGTGCACAGCCGGCCCAGGTTGTAGCCCTGCGTGCCCTGCTGCGCAGCGATGCCCAGGATCACGTCGTCGACCTCGGCGCCGTCCACCCCGGCCTTGGCCAGCGCGGCGCGGATGACGTGGCCGCCGAGCACCGGCGCCTCGGTGTCGTTGAAAGCGCCGCGGTAGGCACGGCCGATCGGCGTGCGGGCGGTGGAGACGATGACGGCGTCGTGGGGGCTCATGGGCAGGAACTCGCTGAAGTGGGAATCGCGGCCGGGCCGGTGGCCCGGTCGGTGGCGCGTCTATTCGAAGTACAGGCGGCTGATGGTGTCGACCACGCAGCCGGGCTTGTCGCTGCCGTCGATCTCGACGGTGATGCGCACGGTGACCTGCACGCCATCCCCCTTCACGGCTTCGGCGGCCACCACCTCGCCGCGGCCGCGGATGCGCGCGCCGGCGCGCACCGGCGCCGGAAAGCGCACCCGCTCGCAGCCGTAGTTCACGCCCATCTTGAGCCGGTCGTAGGCCACCAGCTGCGGCAGGAACTTGTTGGCCAGGCCGAGCGTGAGGTAGCCGTGCGCCACGCAGCCGCCGAAGGGACCCGCCGCCGCGCGCACCGGATCGACGTGGATCCACTGCTGGTCGTCGGTGGCATCGGCGAAGCGCTGGATGCGCTCCTGCGCCATCACCATCCACTCGGTGCAGCCCAGGTCGCGTCCGACCGCAACCAGCACCGCGTCGACAGAGTCAAAACGAGTCGTCATGAACGTTGAGAGCTGACGGACACGACCTCGCCGGTCATGTAGCTCGAATAGTCGCTGGCCAGGAAGACCATCACGTTGGCCACCTCCCAGGGCTCGGCGCCGCGGCCGAAGGCCTCGCGCGCGGCCAGCGAATCGAGCAGTTCCTCGGACGCCGACTTCTTCAGGAAGGCGTGGATCGCGATCGACGGCGCCACCGCATTGATGCGCACGCCGAACTCGGCCGCCTCCAGCGCCGCGCAGCGGGTCAGCGCCATCACGCCGGCCTTGGCCGCCGCGTAGTGCGCCTGCTCCACCTGCGCGCGCCAGCCCAGCACCGAGGCGTTGTTGACGATCACGCCGCGGCCGCGCGGCTGCATCACCTTCAGCGCCGCCCGCGTCATGCGGAAGGTGCCGGTGAGCGTGACGTCGATGACCTTGTGCCACTCGTCGTCGCCCATCTCGACCACGCGGCGGCTGGTGCCCAGCCCGGCGTTGTTGACCAGCACGTCGATGCCGCCGAGCTGGTCTTCGGCGAAGGCCACCAGCGCCTGCACCTGGTCTTCCTTCGACACATCGCACAACTGGCCGTGCACCGCCAGCAGCCCGGTCTCGCGCTGCAGCGCCGCCACCGCCTCGGCCAGGCGGCGCTCGTGCACGTCGCTGACCACCAGCGCCCGCGCGCCCTCTTCGGCCGCCCGCTTGGCCACGGCAAAGCCGATGCCGGCGCCGGCGGCGGCGGTGACCAGCACGCTCTTGCCCTTGAGCAGGCCGTGGGCGGGAACGTAGTCGGGCGGGGGTTTGAGGGCCATGGCGCAGGGCTCGAGAGCGCGGTTCGGGGATCGCACCATGTTCCTCGCGCTGCCGCGGCGCAGCATCGTCCCGATGGACGAGGGCGCCCTGTCGGTCGGCCGACCTTGCCGCCGGCAGGGGCAAGTCGGCGTCCCTTTTGACAGTGCCGGCCGATCGGAGGAACGTCCGCCCCTTCCTGGAAGGCCGTACGCGCCGCGATGCCGGTGCGAGCCGGGAGCCCGCGGGCGGCCACGCAGCAGGACCGCCCTGTCGTCCTCGTTGCACAGGAGTCACGCATGTCGCGTTCACGTCGTCTCTTCTCGGCCGGGCTGCTCGCCCTGGCCTGGTTCACCGGTCCGGCGGCCCTGGCCGGCCCGGACAAGACGGTCATCGTCTACGACAGCTTCGAAAAACCCGGCGGCTACACGCTCGGCGACTACTACGGCAAGTGGAGCAATCCGTACGGCCCCGGCGAGATGGCCAACCAGGACACGCGCAGCTTTGCCGGCGGCAAGCTGTCGGTGTCGGCGGTGCCCTTCACCGTGGGCTACGACTTCAGCGTCTTCGACCACCTGAAGTACATCGCCATCAGCAACCAGGGCTTCGCAGTGCCGGCGCGCGGCTCGATCACCTTCTCGTCGGTGATCCAGGCCCAGACCCCGGGCACGCAGCCTGGCCGCATCATCCACGGCACCTACCTCCAGAGCGGGCAGCCCTATGCCCAGCCCACGCTCGAGGGCCAGCAGGCCGGCGCGGTGATGAACATGATCGACTTCGGCACCGGCCAGCTGTTCGACTGGTTCATCTCGGGCAGCAAGGCCTTCACGCTGATCGAGCGCCTGCCGTCGTCGGTCACCGGCAATGCGCTGCCGGGCGACCCGGCCTACGTGGGCCGCAGCAAGATGTACACGCAGATCATCGACGAGGTGTCGATCGGCCCGGGCCCGCACCGCGTGGCCATCAAGTTCACCCGCAAGGGCGAGCAGGGCACGGTGTCGTACTACCTGAATGGCAAGCTGATCTCGAAGGTGCGCAACGTCGGCGTGCCGCTGGATGCGCAGGGCCGCAAGTACAGCGGCATCTACCCCTCACTGGGCCCGGGCGAGAAGCTGGCGACGAAGATCTCGGGCTTCGCCATCGGCCACGGGCTGTTCAGCCTGCTCGATGCGTTCCCGTTCCAGCACCCCGAGGCGCCGGAGCTGGCCGTGTCGATCCCGGTGGCCAACCGCCTGTTCGGCCAGGGCGCGCGCGCGACCTTCGACGACTTCCGCGTCGAGACCGATCCGCAGGACCAGGACGACGACGACTGAGCATCTCGCCCCCGGGCGGCCGGCCGGCGTGCCCTGGCCGGTCGCCGGTCGCCTCGAACCTTGCCGCGGTCAGCCGCGGTGGATGTTGGTCGGCCCGAAGTAGGCGCGCATCTGCACGATGCGGCCCTGCTCGTCGAAGCGGAAGGTGTCGATCGGGCGGAACACCGAGCGCTGGCCCTGCCACTCGAAGGCCACGCTGAACGGGAAGGCGCACTCCAGGCCGGCCACGCGGATCTCGCCTTCCAGCGCCACCTGCAGCGGCAGCGCCAGCGACTTGGCATAGAAGGCGCGGATCGCCTCGCGGCCGCGGATCGGCGCCGAGCCCACCGGGTCTTCCACCGTGGCGTCGTCGGCGTACAGCGCGACGATGGCCTCCAGGTTGCCGGTGTTGAGCGCGGCGACGTAGGCCTGGACGGCGGCTTCGAGGGTGGCGGTGTCGGGCATGGGGGTGTCCTTTGAGGAAGGGGGAGGCGCGTTCAGCGCGGCATGCCCAGCCCGCGTTCGGCGATCAGGTTGAGCTGGATCTCGTTGGTGCCGGCATAGATGGTGTCCGAGCGGCCGGCCAGCCACAAAAGCCGCAGTCGCTCGGCGCGCACGTCGCCCTCGCGCACCACGTCGGCGTCGGCGCCCAGCACGTCCATCGCCAGCCGGCCCAAGTCGCGCCGCCAATTCGACCACGCGTACTTCGAGGTATAGGCGGCCAGCGACGAGGCGCCGGCGGCATCGCCGAGCACGCGCAGCGCATGGAAGCGCAGCGTGGCCAGCCCGATGCCGGCCTGGGCGAGGCGCTGACGCAGCAGCGGATCGCGCGCGGCGCCGTTGGCGCGGGCGGCCTCGACCACCAGCCCCAGCTCGTGACGGAAATGCGCCTGCTGGCCCAGCGTGGACACACCGCGCTCGTAGCCCAGCAGCGCCATCGCCACCTTCCAGCCCTGCCCCACCGGCCCCAGGTGCAGCGCAGCTTCGGTGCGCGCGCCCTCGAAGAAGACCTCGTTGAACTCGGCCCCGCCGGTCATCTGGCGGATCGGGCGGATGGTGATGCCGCTCTGGCGCAGCGGCGCCAGCAGCAGCGTCAGGCCATGGTGCCGCTGCGAGCCTTCCTCGGTGCGCGCCAGCACGAAGATCCAGTCGCTCTCGTGCGCCCAGGAGGTCCAGACCTTCTGGCCGTCGATCACCCAGTCGCCGCTGGCGGCGTCGCGCCGGGCTCGCGTGCGCACGTTGGCCAGGTCGGAGCCGGCGCCCGGCTCGGAGTAGCCCTGCGCCCAATACTCGGTGCCGCCCAGGATGCCGGGCAGGAAGCGCGCGCGCTGCTCGGGCGTGCCGTGGTCGATCAGCGTCGGCGCCAGCAGCTGCTCGCCGATGTGGCCGATGCGGCCCGGGCCGCCGCAGCGCACGTACTCCTCGTGGAAGATCAGCTGCCGGCCCAGCGGCATCGCGCGGCCGCCGGCCTCGGCGGGCCAGCCCAGGCCGATCCAGCCGCCCCGGGCCAGCTCGCGCTCCCAGCGCTTGGCCAGCGTCGGGTCGTAGCTCGGGTCGCCCAGACCGTTGCTGAAGCGCAGCGGCTCGAACTGGCCGTGCAGGTGCGCGGCCATCCAGGCCCGCACCTCGGCGCGGAAGGCGGTCTCGTCGGGGGATTCGTGCAGGTTCATGCGGCCTCGTCCAACCCCGGCGCGGCGACGCGCCCGTCCAACCCCGGCGCAGTGGCGCGCTCATCCAACCCAGGGGCGTTTTCGTGCCGGTCCAGCCACAGTGCCGCCACGCGCTCGCGCCACCACGCCAGCGGCCCCAGGCGCTGGATGTCGGCCTGCGCGCGCTTGAAGTACAGCTGCGGGTCGTATTCCCAGGTGAAGCCGACGCCGCCGTGCAGCTGGATCGCCTCCTGCGCGCAGAACTGCGCCGCCTCGGTGGCCTCGCAGCGGGCCTGCGCGGCGTGGAAGGCGAGCTGGGCCGCCGCCGCGGCGTCGTGGAAGGCGAGCTGCGCCGCCGACGCGGCGTCGCGCGGGGCGGCCTGCGCATCGGCCAGCGCCGCCGCGCCGTAGACCGCCGAACGGGCGCCCTCCACCGCCACCGCCATCTGCGCGCAACGGTGCTTGACGGCCTGGAAGGCGGCGATCGGCTGGCCGAACTGCACCCGCTGCGCGGCGTAGGCCAGCGCCAGATCCAGGCATTGCTGCGCCACGCCCACCTGCGAGCCGGCCAGCGCGATGGCGGCCAGGTCGGTGGCACGCTCGAGCGCTCGCGCCAGCACCGCACCCTGGGCCAGCCGGGCATCCGCCGGCAGCGTCACCGCCTCGGCCTGCACGTCGGCGCAGCGCCGCGTGCGATCGACGGTGGACAGCGGCCGGCGCTGCAGCCCGCGGGTGTCGGCGGGCACAGCCAGCAGCGCAGGCTCGCCTGATTCGTTATTCGCCGACAGCAGCAGCAGGCCGGACTCGGCGGCCGCGGGCACCTGGCGCCACTGGCCATCCAGCCGCAGCCCGTCGCCGGCCAGGCTCACCCGGGCTGCGCCGCGCCCCGGCGATCCGCCCGATGCAGGGCCTGCGCCCGCACCGAGGTCGGCCAGCGTCGCCACCAGCTCGCCACTTTCGATGCGGCGGCGCCAGCTGGCCGAGGTGCCGGCCGCGCCGGCGCGCTCCAACTCGCGCAGCAGCGTGGCCGCGCAGACCACGCTGTCGAAGAACGGCACCGGCGCCAGGCGCCGGCCGAGCTGCTCCTGCAGCAGCACCTGCTCGACCCAGCCCAGCCCCAGGCCGCCATCGTCCTCGGCGGCCTGCACGCCGCACCAGCCCAGCTCGACGATGCGCTGCCACAGCGCGCGGTCAAAGCCGTCGGCGCTGTCGGCTGCGGCGCGCATCGCGCGCGAGTCACAGGCCTCGGCCAGGAACTCGGCGGCCGCCTCGGCGATCAGCCGCTGGTCTTCGGTGAGCGAGAGATCCACGTCGTGCCGCCGCTCAGGTGCCGTACACCTTCTGCGGCGGGCGGCCCTCGGCGATCAGCCGGTCGACCACCGGGCCCAGCTCGGCCGGATCCCAGCGCGCGCCCTTGTCGACGATCGTGCCGGTGTGCCAGCCGTCGGCCACCGACAGCTCGCCGCCCTTGGCCTCGAAGCAGCGCCCGGTGACATGCGCCGATTGCGCGCTGCCCAGCCACACCACGATGGACGCCACGTTCAGCGGATCCCAGGCGTCGAAGCCGCTGTCGGGCTTCTTCACCAGATCGGGCATCGCGCCCTCGGTCATCGAGGTGCGCGCCGCCGGCGCCAGGCAGTTGACGGTGATGCCATAACGCGCCAGCTCGGCGGCCTGCACCAGCGTCAGCCCGGCGATGCCGGCCTTGGCGGCCACGTAGTTGCTCTGCCCGATCGAGCCCTGCAGCCCGGCGCCCGAGCTGGTGTTGATGATGCGTGCGTCCACCGGATGACCAGACTTCTTCCGGTCGCGCCAGCGCCGGCCGAGCACGCTGGCCAGGCAGAAGTGGCCCCTCAGGTGTACCCGCATCACCGTGTCCCAGTCGTCCTCGGAGAGCGACAGGAACATGCGGTCGCGCAGCACGCCGGCGTTGTTGACCAGCACATGCACCTCGCCGAAGGCGGCCACCGCCGCATCGACGATGGCCTGCGCGCCGGCCACGGTGGTGATGTCGCCGGCATTGGCCAGCGCCCGGCCACCGGCGGCGGTGATCTCGTCGGCCACCGCCTGCGCGGCCTCGCCGCGCACGTCGTTGACGACGACGCAGGCGCCCTCGGCGGCGAAGGCCAGCGCATAGGCGCGGCCGAGGCCGCCGCCGGCGCCGGTGATGAGCACGGTTCGTTGATCGCAGAGGGGCATGGGGCGCGACAGTGGGGTGGCAGGAAGTTCGATGGTGGCCGGCATGCGGTGGCGCGGCATCGTCCCGATGGACGAGTGGGCCGGCAGGCCCGATGGACACCGGGACCGGCACCCCGGGCGAATCGGTTTATCGTCCGCTGCCGCCCCCGGTGCACCGCCCCTTCCAATGTCCCCGATCGCCCCCGCCCCGCTCGCCATGCCCGTGTTCGTCCAGGGCCTGGCCCTGGGCCTGGGCCTGATCGTGGCCATCGGCGCGCAGAACGCCTTCGTGCTGCGCCAGGGACTGCGCCGCGAGCAGGTGGGCATGGTGGTGCTGTTCTGCGCCGCGGCCGATGCGGCGCTGATCGCCGCGGGCGTGCTGGGCCTGGGCCAGGCCCTCGGTCGCAGCCCCGGCCTGGCCCGCGCGCTGGCGCTGGGCGGGGCGGTATTCCTGGCCGTCTATGCCTGGCAGGCGCTGCAGCGCGCACGCCGGCCGCAGCGGCTGAAGGCGTCCGATGGCGAGCAATGCCTGTCGTCGACGGCAGCGCTGGCGCAGGCCGCCGCCTTCACGCTGCTCAATCCGCATGTGTACCTCGACACGGTGCTGCTGGTGGGCAGCATCGGAGGGCAACAGCCGCCGGCCCTGCGCGGCTGGTTCATCGCCGGCGCCAGCAGCGCCAGCGTGCTGTGGTTCACCGCGCTGGGCTACGGCGCGCGCTGGCTGGCCCCGTGGTTCGCCCGCCCCTCGGCCTGGCGCGTGCTGGACGGGCTGATCGGGCTGACCATGGCGGCGCTGGCCATCGGCCTGGTTCGGCATGTGATCGCGGCCGCTTGAGCCGCGCCCCAGGCCCGCTCCGGCCGCATCGAGGTCAACCCCGCCGCGCCGCCTCGATCGCCGCGATGTCGATCTTGGTCATGGTCATCATCGCCTCGAACACGCGCCTGGCCTCGGCCGGATCGGGGCTGGCCATGGCATCGGTCAGCGCGCGCGGCGTGATCTGCCACGACAGGCCCCACTTGTCCTTGCACCAGCCGCAGGCGCTGGCGTGGCCGCCGTGGCCGATGATCGCGTCCCACAGCCGGTCGGTCTCGGCCTGGTCGTCGGTGGCCACCTGGAACGAGAAGGCCTCGCTGTGCTTGAAGGCCGGGCCGCCGTTGAGCCCCAGGCACGGGATGCCCATCACGGTGAACTCGACCGTCAGCACGTCGCCCTGCTTGCCGGAGTGGAAGTCGGACGGCGCCTGTCGAACCGCGCCGACCGTGCTGTCGGGAAAGGTGGCGGCGTAGAAGCGCGCGGCCTCCAGCGCATCGCCGTCGTACCAGAGGCAGATCGTGTTCTTGGCAACCATGGCGGGGCTCCAGGAAAGTGGCATGTGGGTCAGCGCCGGGCCGAGGGCACGTGATGCGGCCCGGGGCGCATGGCGGTGGCTGCCATGGTAGCCGGCCTGTGGCGGTTGACCTCCGGGGCGATGCCCGGCGCTCGCCGACCGTGGGCCAGCCGCGCGCCGCCCTCGCGCCGAACGCACGCCGCGGTCAGAGCCGCTCGATGATCGTCACGTTGGCCTGCCCGCCACCTTCGCACATGGTCTGCAGGCCGTAGCGGCCTCCGCAACGTTCGAGCTCGTGCAGCAGCGTGGTCATCAGCTTGGTGCCGCTGGCCCCCAGCGGGTGGCCCAGCGCAATGGCACCGCCGTTGACGTTGGTGCGCTCGTGCGGGTAGCCGGTTTCCTTCAGCCAGGCCATCACCACCGAGGCGAAGGCCTCGTTGATCTCGACGCGGTCGATGTCCTCGATCTTCATGCCGGCCTTCTTCAGCGCATGCGCGGTGGCCGGGATGGGCGCGGTGAGGTGCCAGATCGGATCGTCGGCGCGCACGCTCAGGTGGTGGATGCGGGCCCGCGGCTTGAGGCCGTAACGGCGCAGCGCGGTCTCGCTGACCACCAGCACCGCCGAGGCGGCGTCGCAGGTGCTGCTGGAGACGGCCGCGGTGATCTTGGGGTAGGCCGGGTCCACCGGGGCCAGCGTGGCCATCTTCTCCAGCGTGCTGGCGCGGGCGGTCTCGTCCATGCGGAACTCGCCGCCCTCCAGCGGATAGGGCACCACCTCGCGGTCGAAGCGGCCTTCGGCGATGGCCTTGAGCGCCCGGTCGTGGCTTTCCTTCGAGAAGACCTCCATCGCCTCGCGGCTCAAGCCCCAGTGGTCGGCGATGCGCTGCGCGGCGTAGAACTGGTTCACCGGCGCATCGCCGAAGCGCGCCTGCCACCCGCGGCTTTGCGCGAAGGGTGTGGTGAAGCCCAGCGGCTGCCCGGCCAGCATGGCCGAGCCGATCGGGATGCTGGACATGGTCTGCACGCCGCCGGCCAGCACCACGTCCTGGGTGCCGCTCATCACCGCCTGGGCGGCGAAGTGCACCGCCTGCTGCGAGCTGCCGCACTGCCGGTCGATCGTGGTGCCGGGCACGTTCAGCGGCATGCCGGCGGCCAGCCAGGCGGTGCGCGCGATGTCGCCCGCCAGCGCGCCGATGGTGTCGACGCAGCCGAAGATCACGTCGTCGTACTCGGCCGGCGGGATGTCGTTGCGGTCGACCAGGGCCTTGATCACATGCGCGCCAAGGTCGGCGCCGTGCACGTGGGCGAGCGAGCCCTTGCGCCGGCCCGTGGGCGAACGCAGCGCATCGACGATGAAGGCTTCGGCCATGGCGGTACTCGTGTCGTTTGCAACGTTGAGGATCAGGCCCCGGCCAGCGTGGCCGCCGGGCCCAGCGGCGCGGCGGCGCCCAGCAGGGCCTCGCCCAGCCGCGACTTGTGCAGGCCGCGGTCGCCCCAGGCGGCATCGAGCACCCAGGCGCGCTTCATGAACATCTGCAGGTCCACCTCCCAGGTGTAGCCCATCGCGCCATGCACCTGGATGCCCTTGCGGCCAGCCGTCCAGGCCGCCTCGCCGCAGGCCAGCTTGGCGTGCGAGACCAGCGCATCGCGGTGTGCCTCGCCGCGCGCCAGCGCCACCGCCGCGCGGTACAGCACCGGCTTGGCGAACTCGATCTTCGTGGCCACGTCGGCCAGGTGGTGCTTGACGGCCTGGAAGCTGCCGATGGGCTTGCCGAACTGCTTGCGCTGGGCCACGTAGTCGACCGACATGTCGAGCATGCGCTGGGCCAGGCCCAGGCACTGCCCGGCCACGTTGAGCGCGCCGCGGTTCAGCGCCGCGGCCCACAAGGGGTGGGCGATGGCGGCCTCGGCGATGCGCGTGGCCTCGGTGGGCGCCCAGCGCACCGTGGCCAGGCGGCGCGAGGCATCGATGCTGGGCCGCGGCTCGAGCGTCACCGCATCGTGCGTCAGGCCGTGCAGTTCCAAGCCCTGCGGCGTGGCGCGCGGCAGCAGCACCAGATCGGCCAGGTGGGCATCGGCCACCCAGGGGTTGACCGGGTGGCCCACGGCGATGCGCACGCTGCCGTCGACGATGCGCGGCAGCCAGGTGTCGCGCACCGCATGGCCCTCGGGCAGCGCGGCCAGCAGGCCGGCGGCCACATAGGCGGTGTCGGCCAGCGAATCAGGGATGGCGTAGTAGCCCAGCTCCTGCGTCAGCAGCACCCAGTCGATGTCGCCCAGGCCCATGCCGCCATGGCTCTCCGGCACCGACAGGCCCATCAAGCCCTGCTCGGCGATCTTGGCGCGCAGCTCGGGCGAGCGGCCGACATCGGTCTCCCAGATCTCGCGCAGCATCTCGGGCGCCGCCTCGGTCATCAGGAAGCGGCTGATGGCGTCGCGGAACGCCAGCTGATCGGCACTGAACGTGAAGTCCACTCAATTTCTCCTGAGCAGGCAGCGCACCCAAGCGGACGCCGTGGAACCGGCTTTGCCGGGCCACTGGCGGCGCCCCCCTGGGGGGTGAGCACCGCGGCTCCATGCCCGCCTGCGCGGGCATGGACGGTGCGAACGACAACCGCGTCTCGCGGTTGGTTGGCTGGCGCCGCAGGCGCTTCGGGGGGGGGTCATCTCGGCAAACCGAGCATGCGCTCGGCGATGATGTTGCGCTGGATCTCGTTGGTGCCGGCGTAGATCGGGCCGGCCTGGGCGAACAGGAAGCCCTCCAGCCAGTCGTGCACCTCGTCGTCGTCGCGCCACTCGGCGCGGGCGCCGAGGATGCGCATCGCGGTCTCGTGCATCTGCAGGTCGAGCTCGCTCCAGAAGATCTTGTTGGTGCTGGCCTCGGCGCCGATGGTGGCCCCCTTGGCCACGCGGCCCACGGTGTGATAGCTCGCGAGGTTGTAGGCCTCGGCATCCATCCAGGCCTTGAGCACCGCATCGCGGATCGCCGGGTCGGCATCGGCGCTCTCGCGGTGGCGCTGGTACAGGTGCACCAGCTTCTGCGCGGTGCGCTGGTAGCGCGCCGGCGAGCGCAGCAGCAGGCCGCGCTCGAAGCCGGCGGTGGCCATCGCCACATGCCAGCCCGCGCCCTCGTCGCCCAGCCGGTTGGCCGCGGGCACGCGCACGTTGTCGAAGAAGACCTCGGCAAAGGCCTCCTTGCCGTTGAGCGCCTTGATCGGGCGGATGGTCACGCCCGGCGCATCCAGCGGCACCAGCAGGTAGCTCAGGCCATGGTGCCGACTGCTGGCCGGATCGCTGCGGAACAGGCCGAACAGCCAGTTGGCGAACACCGCGCGGGTGGACCAGGTCTTCTGGCCATTGATGACGTAGTCGTCGCCGTCGCGGATCGCGCGGCTGGTGATGGCGGCCATGTCGGAGCCGGCATTGGGCTCGCTCCAGCCCTGCGCCCACATCAGGTCGCAGCGCGCGGTGCCGGGCAAGAAACGCGCCTTCTGCTCGGGCGTGCCGAACTCCATCAGCGTGGGCCCGAGCAGCAGGATGCCGTTCTGGTTGACGCGCATCGGCGCATCGGCGGCCCAGTACTCCTCCTCGAAGATCAACCACTCGATCAGGTCGCTGCCGCGCCCGCCCAGCTCGCGCGGCCAGGTCACGCTGGACCAGCCGCCCCCGGCCAGCGTGGCCTCCCAGGCGCGGTGCTGCTCGAAGCCTTCGCGGGTGTCGTAGCTGCCGAGCGGCTCGCGCGGCACATGGGTGCGCAGCCACTCGCGCACCTCGGCGCGGAAGGCCTGCTGCCCGGGGGTGAAGCTGAGGTCCATGGACGCGTCCCTTGGAAGTCAGAATTTCACATCGCGCTTGTCGACGAAGGCGCGGCGCGTCTCGGCCGAGTCGGGGCTCATGTAGGCCTGCAGCGTGAAGCCCTGCTCCCAGCGGTACTTGGCCTCGAGGTTGCCGTCCTCGATGCCGGTGAGCGCCTCCTTGGCGATGCGGATCATGGCCGGGCTCTTGGCGGCGATCTTGGCCGCCACGGCCATGGCCTCGTCGCGCAGGCGCTCGCGCGGCACCACGCGCTCGACCGCGCCCAGGCGCAGCGCCTCGGCCGCGCCGATCATCTCGCCGGTGAAGAACAGGTAGCGCACCTTCTGCACGCCGAACAGGCGCTGCAGGTGGGCCGCGCCGCCCATCGCGCCGCGATCGACCTCGGGCAGTCCGAAGCTGGCGTCCTCGGCGGCGATGACGATGTCGGCCGCGCCGCAGATGCCGATGCCGCCGCCCAGCACGAAGCCGTGCACCGCCACGATCACCGGCACCTTGTTCAGGTGCACCGCCTTGAAGGTGGCGTAGTTGCCGGCATTGACCTTGACGATCAGGCTCTGGTCGGCGTTGAGCTCCTTGATGTCGACGCCGGCGCAGAAGCCCCGGCCTTCGGCGCGGATGACGATCACCCGCACCTCGGGCCGCTCGCCCAGCGCGGCGATGCACTCAGCCAGCCCCAGCCAGCCGTGGGAATCGAGGGCGTTGACCGGCGGGCGGTCGAGCACCACCTCGGCCACGCCGTTGTCGTGTACCTGCGATGTGAATGGGTCTGCCATGGGGTTCTCCGCCGCGAAGGGCTCAGGCCGGGGTCGCGGTTCCGTTGGACGGGTGCGATGCGGTGTCGCTGCCCAGCGCCAGCAGTGCGGCGCGACGTTCCAGCGCCTGCGCCACGATGCCGTCGATCACCGTCTTGCAACTGTCCAGGCGACCGATCAGCGCCGCCACCTGGCCGGAGGACATCACGCCCTCGGCCGGCTTGCCCTCGACCATCGAGCGCTGCAGCAGCATCGGCGCGTTGGCGGCCATCACGGTCTCGGCCAGGCTGCCGGCGTCCTCGCGCAGCGCCTGCGTGAGCACCTTCAGCGCGTGGCCGGTGGTCATGCCGGTCTGCGCCTTCCACTGCAGCGCCAGGCCGATGGCGATGCGCAGCCGCTTGAACGGCGAGGCTTTCTCGAGCATCGCCAGGTATTCGTTGGGAATCATGCGCTGCGGCATGCCGTCGACCAGGTGCGAGACCTGGATCTTCTCGGCGTCGCGGGTCTTGAGATAACGCTCGAGCGTGGCGGCCGGCACGCCGCTGTCGGTGGTCATCAGGAAGCGCGTGCCCATCGCGATGCCCTGCGCGCCGAAGGCCAGCGCGGCCAGCAGGCCGCGACCGTCGTAGAAGCCGCCCGCGGCCACTACCGGCACCTTCACCGCATCCACCACCTGGGGCAGCAGCACCGTGGTGGGCACGCTGCCGGTGTGGCCGCCCCCCTCGCCACCCTGGATGGTGATGACGTTGGCGCCCATCTCGATGGCCTTCTGCGCGTGCTTGAGCGCGCCCACCGTGGGCATGCAGACGATGCCGGCATCGCGCAGCCGGCCGATCACCTTCTTGTCGGGCCCGCGGCCGTAGCTCACCGCCCGCAGTCGGTGCTTCACCGCCAGGTCGAGCAGTTGCTGCGCATTGGGCTGGAACATGTGGAAGTTCAGCCCGAACGGCCGGTCGCCGGTGAGCTGCTTCACGCGCAGGATCTCGGCCTCGATGCGGTCGGCGGCGATGGTGGCGCCGGCCAGGAAGCCGAAGCCGCCGGCGTTGGTGGTGGCCGCCACCAGCTCGGCGCCGGCCACCCAGCCCATCGCCGTCTGCACGATGGGGTGCTCGCAGCCGAGCAGGTCGCACAACGAGGTGCGCAGCGGCGTGCCCGACCGCGCGCGGGACGCGTCATGCGGTGCGGCACCCGTCGTCATGCGGCGCCGTCCTTGGGCTTGGCATCGGGCGCGGCGGCGGCCTGCGTCTTGTTGGCGTTGGCCATCGACTTGGCGTCGTGCCCGCCCAACTGCCCGGCGCCCAGCACCTGGCTGTGGGTGTGCGCGAAGTGGTGGTAGCCGAAGGCCACGTCCATCGTGGTGCGCAGGCCCTGCAGCTCCTCCACCCGGTTGATCACCGTCTTGGTCAGCGCCAGGCCCATGCGCGGCTGCGCGGCGATCTTCGCCGCCACGGCCATGGTCTCGGCCTCGAGCTGCTCGCGCGGCACCACGCGGTTGACCATGCCCATCATGTAGGCGCGGTCGGCCTTCATCCGGTCGCCGAGGAACAGGAACTCCTTGGCGATGCGCGGATTGAGCTCGTGCGCGTGGGCGAAGTACTCGACGCCGGGGATGCCCATGCGCACCACCGGATCCTGGAAGAACGCATCGTCGCTGGCGATGATCAGGTCGCACACCCAGGCCAGCATCAGGCCGCCGGCCACGCAGGCGCCCTGCACCATGGCGATGGTGGGCTTGGGGATGTCGTGCCAGCGCCGGCACATGTTCAGGTACACCTCCTGCTCGCGCACGAACAGCTGCTCGCCGCCGGGCTTGTTGGTGTGGTCCCACCACAGGTGCACGCGGTCGAAGGGCTTGTTGATGTCGCGCCCGGGCGAGCCGATGTCGTGGCCAGCGCTGAAGTGCTTGCCCGCGCCGCGCAGCACGATCACCTTGACCGTGTCGTCGTCCACCGCGCGGCGGAAGGCGGCATCGAGCGCATAGGTCATCTGCGAGTTCTGCACGTTGTGCAGCCCCGGCCGGTTCATGGTGACGAGGGCGATGCCCTCGCGCACCTCGTAGAGCACCGGCTCGTCGGTCTCGTAGACCGACGTGTCTTCGCGGGTGACGAAGAGGTCGCCTGGATCGTTGCTCATGTTCAACCTCCCAGCACCGAGGCACGCAGGCCGTGCGGATCGAGCCGCTGCAGCACCTGGCGCTGCTCGGGCGTGGCCGCCGGCGTCTCGGGGATGTCGCCCTCGACGTGCAGCGGGAACCCGGTGGCGGCCTGCACCTGGGCCACGCCGACCCCTGGGTGAAGGCTGCGCAGCCGCACCTGGTGGCGCGGGCCGCCGAAGTCCATCACGCACAGGTTGGTGACGATCAGGCGGATGTCGATCTCGTCGATCGACCAGCCGCGCTCCACGCGGGCCGGGTTGTAGCCGGCCGAGGCCACCATGTCGACCTCGCCCTCGACGAACACCTTGGTCGAGTGGTTGGGCACGAAGAACGAGTTGGCGTGGTTGATCGAGTTGCCCGGAAAGCCGCGCACGCCCAGCATCATCGACTTGGGCCGACGATGGTCGGTGCCGATCATCGAGATGTTGGCCTGTCCGTAACGATCGACCTGGGTCGGCCCGACCATCGCGTGGCGCTTGCCGCCCCACACGTTGTCGAAGATGCGGGCGAAGCCCATGTGGCTCTCGCGCTGCACCTGATAACCGCCGCGAGGTCCGATGGGCACCGGCTCCTGGACGATCCAGGCCTCCGAGTCGGTCATCATCAGGTCGCGGTTGAGGGTGGCCATGCACAGGCTGGCGGCCAGCCGCGGCACGATGCCGATGCCGGTGGCCAGCACCTCGCCGTCGTTCACCCAGGCCTGCGCCGCCGCGCAGATGATGCGGTCCACCAGGGTGGTGTCGGGCAGCGTCGTCGTGTCGCTCATCGGGCGCCTCTCGGGTCAGAACACGGGCAGCGGCAGGCGGCGCACCGCCTCGAGGCCGCCCACCCGCTCGAGGTACTCCTGCTCGGTGCAGGCCACGTAGCGCTCTACATACTGCTGCCAGCCGCCCGGCTCCTTGGCGCTGGCGGCGTACTCCTTGAAGTGCTTCAGGTCGAAGCCGTACAGCGGCGCGCAGCTGCTGGGGTGGGCGCCGCCGGGCAGGTGCACCACGCCGGTGGTCTGGGCGCGCTCCCAGTGCACGAAGCGCGCCTCGTCGCCCTGCGCGAAGTGGGCGCTGTCGACCAGTTCGTCGCACGAAACAAAGGTCTTCTTCGCGGCGCGGGCGAACAGGTCGTCCATGTACAGGTCGGGGCCCTTGACCTGGCACACGCCGCGGGCGTCGGCCCGGTCGACGTGCAGCAGCGCCGCGTCCAGCGGCAGCGCCGGCATCGCCACCCATTGCCGGTCGTCGTAGGGCGAATCGACCAGCTTGATCGCCGGGTTGCAGCGCAGCACGTCGGTGCCCAGGCCGACGCGCGTGGGGATGAACGGCACGCGCATCGCCGCGGCCTTCAGGCCCAGCATGAACAGGCCCTCGTCGACCTCCATCACCTCGATCGCGCCGGCCTGGCGCGCGGCGCGGAAGTAGGGCTCGAGCGGGATGACATCCAGCGAGACGAAGGCGAACACCAGCCGGCGCACCTTGCCGGCGGCGCACAGCATGCCGACATCGGCGCCGCCGTAGGCGACGACGGTGAGGTCCTTCAGCGGGCTGCGCAGGATCTCGCGCACCAGCGCCATCGGCTTGCGCCGCGGGCCCCAGCCGCCGATGCCCAGCGTCATGCCATCGTGGAGTTGCGCCACCACCTCGGCGGCGCTCATGCGTTTGTCGGCCATGGTCGGCTGCGTCTCGTGCGGGTGTGGCGGTGGATCAGTCGCGGGTGGCGTTGCCCACCGAGAAGTCGTGGCCCCACAGGCTGACCTTGGTGAACTCGTGCACGATGTGGCGCTGCCAGTCGAGCACCGCGCCACCGCAGCCGTACTCGATCTCGAAGCCCGAGGGCGTGCGCATGTAGAACGAGATCATGCGGTCGTTGGTGTGCTGGCCCAGCGTGGCCGTCTGCAGCACCTGGTGCTCGCGCATGCGGTCGAGCGCGCGGCCCACTTCGGGCACGTCGGGCACCTCGACCATCACGTGCACGCAGCCCGACTCCACCGGAAAGCCGGCCAGCGCCAGGCTGTGATGTCGGCCGTTGTTGCAGTGGAAGAAGTGGATCGGCACCACCGGGCCGCCCTCGCCCGCGGGCTTGAAGTTGAACAGGTCGGACAGGCCGAAGCCCATCACCTCGCGCATGAAGCGCACCGTCTCGTCGAAGTTGGGCGCCGGCAGCACCGTGTGGCCCATGCCGATGTCGCCGGTGATGAAGCTCGAGACGCCGGCCGGCGACGCGAAGCGGATGAAGTCGGACTGGAAGCCCCACACCAGCTCGTGGCGGTTGCCGGCCGGATCCTGGAAGCGCGCCAGTTGCTGCACCCAGCGCTCGCGGCAGGTGGCGGCATCGGCCAGCTCGAAGGCGGTGTGGCTGGCCTTCAGCGTGGACAGGCCGGCCTCGAAGGCCGCGGCATCGAGCACCTCCCAGCCGCTGGCCACGTAGCCGTCGCGCGTGCCGGGCTGCACCACGAAGCGGAACTGCCGCTCGTCCATCTTCACGTACAGGCCGCCGCCCGGCGCCGGGCTGGTCATCATGCCCAGCACGCCCTCGGCGAAGGTCTTCCAGCGGGCGATGTCGGTGGTCTCGGCCACCACATAGGCCAGGCCGCGAATGTCGATCATGGTGAGGGTCTCCGCCACGGGATTCAGGGATGGAATCGAGTGTGGCCGGCCCCCCCGGCAGGATCATCGTCCGTTGAGACTAGCGGGGCCCGAACAGCTTGAAGAGGAAGCGCGGCATCGAGATGTCCCACGGTGCGGGCCAGTCGTCGCCACGCCATTGCGCCTCGACGCCGCCATCGGTGACGAGCATCTGGCCGACCAGGTAGCGCGCCTCGGGCGCGAGCAGGAACTCGTAGATGCCGGCCAGGTCCTGCGGCTGCGCGGTGGCGCCCAGCGGCTGCGGCATGGCGCGGATGATCGGGCCCTTGACCGGATCGGCCAGGTCCTTCTCGAGCAGCGGCGTCTGGATCGCGCCGGGGCACACGCCATTGAGCGAGATGCCGGAACCGGCCCAGTCGGCGCTGGCGGCATGGTGGCGGATCCAGCGCGCCAGCGCCAGCTTGCTCACCGCATAGGCGGCGTTGGGCGAGCGCCCGGCATACAGCGCCGCGCGGCGCTCGTGGCCGGCCAGCAGTGCCTCGGCGGCGGCCGCGCGCAGCCCCGGCGAGATGTGCACCGCGTGCGAGACGGTCGCCACCGCGCCGGCCCGGCCGGCGCGCGCCAGTGCCGGGCGCAGGCCGTCCAGCAGCTCGACCGCGCCATGGAAGTTGACGCCCACCGTCAGCTGAAACTTTGGTGAGTCGACACCGGCATTGGCCACCAGGCCCTGCAGCGTGCCATCGCAGCGCTCCAGCACGCCGGCCACCGCGGCCTCGCGGCCCTCGGGGGTGGACAGGTCGGCCTGCACCTCGGCGCCCTTGCCGGGCAGATCGATGCCGATCACCGACCAGCCGGCAGCCTCGAGCCGCTGGCGCACCGCCAGGCCAAGGCCGGACTGCGAGCCGCTGATGGCCACGTGGCGCGGCGCGGGCGTGTCTGCCACTCGCCGCGCAGCTGGCGTGTCGGCCACTCGCCGCGCAGCTGGCGTGTCGGCCACTCGCCGCGTTGCCAGTCCACTGGCCGGCCGCGCGGTGCGGGCGGAAGGCTTCGGCGTGGGTTTCGCGCGGGTGCTCATGGGTCGGTCCTCGTCATGCGGCAATTCGGACAGCAGCGATGCGACGAAGGTCTTCGCGGCACCGGCGGCGATCAGCGGGCCGGATCGTCGGCCGGCAGATAGTCGGTGTAGCCCTGGGCCCCGGCGGTGTACAGCGTGCGGCGATCGAAGCGCGCCAGCGGCAGGCCGTCGCGCAGGCGCCGCACCAGGTCGGGGTTGCCGATGTAATGACGCGCAAACGACACGGCCGCGCCCTGCCCTTCGGCCAGCGCGGCCTCGGCGCCGGGGCCGTCGAAGCCGTCATTGAGGATCAGCCGGGCGCCGAAGTGCTCGCGCGCCAGCGCGAAGGCGTCCAGGCCCGGAACCGGCGCGCGCATCACATGCAGGTAGGCCAGGCGCAGCCGCGCCGCCTGGCGCATCAGCTCGGCGTGGGTGGCGGCCGAATCCTCGTCGCTGGTGTCGTTGTAGGTGTTGCCGGGGTTCAGGCGCAGGCCCACGCGGCCGGGGCCGATGGCCTCGGCCATGGCCTGCAGGCACTCGATGGCAAAGCGCGCACGCTGCGCGGCCGGGCCGCCGTAGGCGTCGGTGCGCTGGTTGGTGCCGCTGCTGAGGAACTGCATCGCCAGGTAGCCGCTGGTGCCGTGCAGCTCGACGCCGTCGAACCCGGCCTCGCGGGCCCGCTGCGCCGCCTCGCCGTGCTCGCGCACAACGGCGCGCACCTCGTCGGTGGACAGTGCCACCGGCTCGTCGTAGGGCTGCATGCCCGCGGCATCGGTGAACACCTCGCCGGCCGCGCGGATCGCGCTGGGCGCCACGGTGGGCACGCCGGCGGGCTTGATGTGGTGGCTGCCGATGCGCCCGCCGTGCATCACCTGCAGCACGATCAGGCCGCCGGCGGCATGCACCGCATCGGTGACGCGACGCCAGCCCGCCACCTGCTCGGCCGTGGCGATGCCGGGCTGGCGGCAGTAGGCCTGGCCGGCCGCGCTGGGCCAGGTGCCCTCGGCGACGATCATGCCGGCGGTGGCGCGCTGCGCATAGTGCTCGACCATCAGGTCGCTGGGCACGCCATCGGGCCGTGCGCGGTTGCGCGTCATCGGCGCCATCACCACGCGGTTGGCCAGGCGCAGCTCGCCCAGCTGCAGGGGAAGCATCAGTGCCATCAGCGCACCCGGATCCTGGGCGCCGGCGTGCCGCGGCGCATGGTCTTGAGGAACTGTTCCAGCGGTGCCGGCGGCGCCACCTCGGGCAGCTGGTCCTTGTCGGGGCGCTCGGCCCAGAACGCCTTCCAGCTCGGGAACAGGTCGTGGAAGGTGCCGTGGTAGGGCTCGCGGCCCGGCCAGCGCATCTTCATGTCGCCGATCGGCGGCTTGTTCAGGTCGCTCGCGTACCAGTAGCAGGGCAGGCGGCGGCGGAAATACCAGGCGCCATTGATGCGCTCGTAGTCGTCCCAGTACAGCATCTGCATGATCACCCACTCGGGGCCGCACTCGTGCTCGTTCTTGCTGTAGACGACGCCGGTGGCGTGGTCGCGGTCGACGAACTCGATCAGGTGCTGGCCCAGGTGGTGCGAGGTGCCGGTGAACTGGTCGCGCAGCGTGGCGTCCTGCCAGGCCTTGAAGTGCGCGCGGCCGACCTTGTCGCGGCCCACGCGGATGTCGGGCGCGAAGAGGTTGACATGCGCATCCATGTCGCGCATGTCGAGTGATAGCGAGTAGCGTGCCGCCAGCTGGCGGATCGCCTCGATCGACTCCAGCCGGTCGATGCGTTCGTCGAGGGTCTCGGGCCAGGCCATCGGTGCCTTTCGGGTGAAGTGCTCGGGGCGTGGGGCTCGGAGCGTGGCGCTCAGAGCGCGGTGACCAGCACGGCCGAGCGGCCGCCATCCACCGGCAGCGCGGCGCCGGTGACGTACGAGGCCTCGTCGCTGGCCAGGAACAGGATGGCGTTGGCCAGCTCCTCGGGCTGGCCGACGCGACCCATCGGGATCAGCTTCTCGGTGCCCTTGCGCGAGTTCTCGTCGGCCAGCATGCCGGCGGTGGCCGGCGTCTCGACCACGGCCGGCACCACCACGTTGACGCGGATCTTCGCCGGCGCGCCCTCGGCCGCGGCGGCACGCGAGAAGTTGATGATCGCTGCCTTGGCCGCCGAGTAGCCGGCCATCCAGGCGGTGCCCAGCACGCCACAGATCGAGCTGACGTTGATGATCGAGCCGCCCTGGGCCTTCATCAGCATCATTGCGCTGCGCGTGCCCCAGAAGGTGCCGTCGACCGAGGTGCTGAAGTTGGCATGCCAGTCGGCGGTGGAGGTGGACTCCAGCGCGCCCCAGGTGTAGGCCATGGCGTTGTTCACCAGCACGTCGAGCCGGCCGTGGCGCTGCGCCGCGGCCTCGATGGCGCCGCAGTACTGCGCCTCATTGCTCACGTCGGCCTGCACCGCCTCGGCCGTGCCGCCGGCGGCGCGGATGCGCGCCACCACCTCGTCGAGCGGCTCCTGGCGGCGGCCGCAGATGACCACCGTGGCGCCTTCCTGTGCGAAGCGGATCGCGGTGGCCGCGCCGATGCCGGTGCCGCCGCCCGAGACGAAGGCCACCTTGCCCTGCAGTCGATTGCCCATGGTGTGTCGCTCCGTTTCAGAGGAAGGCGCTGCCGCCGTTGACGGCCAGGTTCTGGCCGGTGACGAAGCCGGCGTCGTCGCTGGCGAGGAACAGCGCCACGCGGGCGATGTCGTCGGGCTCGGCCATGCGGCCCATCGGCACGCCGGCGATGATCATGTCGGCCCACTCCTTGGGGATGCCCTGCATCATCGGCGTGTTGGTGGGGCCGGGCACCAGCGTGTTGACGCGGATGCCGCTCTTGGCCAGTTCCTTGGCCATGCTGCGTGTCAGGCCCATCAGCGCGGCCTTGCTGGCGCAGTAGTGCGCCGGGCCATCGCCGCTGGCCGCGGCGGTGCTGGAGATGTTGATCACCGTGCCCTTGGTGCCGGCCTTGGCCATCGCCTTGACGGCGGCGCGGGCACAGTAGAACGCGCCAGTGAGGTTCACGCCGATCACCCGCGCCCAGGTCTCGTCGGGGATGTCGGCAAAGGCATCGACCGAGCCGACGCCGGCGTTGTTGACCAGCACGTCGACATGGCCGAACTGGCCCATCACCTGGTCGAAGGCGGCATTGACCGCCGCGCTGTCGGCGATGTTGACCTGCAGCGCCAGGCCCTGCAGGCCAACCAGCGTCTGCTGCGCGGCCTCGAGGTTGACGTCGATGGCCACCACGGTGGCGCCTTCCTGGCCAAAGCGCTGCGCGATGGCGCGGCCCATGCCCTGTCCTGCCCCGGTGACCACCGCCACCTTGCCTGCGAGTCTCATGTGGTGCTCCTCTTGCCCAAGTCGTTCCAGGCGCAGTGGCCCGATCGACGGCAGGGTAGGGGCGGCCTCGCGGCGCGCCATCGTCCCATCGGACGATGGGGGCATCGCGCCCCGGGCTGCCAACTTCGACACAGCTTGCGGGTTTACCCTGCTGTTTCGGGTGATTGCTCTACGCGCGGGATGCACGATGCCGACATCAGGTTCACACCCGTCCAACAGGCCCGACACCATGCACTCCGAAACCTCGACGCTGTTCGGCTTTTCGTGCCACGGCCCGCAGCTCTGGCACCGCTGGCGCACGCTGGGCACGCTGGTGTCCAGTGCGGTGATCATGCTGATGGCCATGATCCACGGCTTCCGCGCCGCCGATGGCCCGGTGGGGGCCGACTGGTCCAGCCTGATGATCTACGTCTGCGGCGCGGTGATCGTGGGGCTGCAGGTGGATCGGCTGATGCGGCATTGAGGCCGCGTCACACATCGTCCCGGCATCGCCCGGGGCACGTCGAGTGCCCGCGATTCCGCTGAGGCCTCGGCAGGTCTTTTCTTCAGCGATTGCCACGAGCGCGTGAAGGATCACAATCCCCGCGCATGAGCCCAGCACGTAGCCATCGATGAACAAGTTGATGATCCCTCTGGCGGCTCTGGCGTTGGCCGGTTGCGCCGTCCCCTCTGGTGATCGAGGCCAGGTGGTGATGGATGGCGGCGGCTACGCCGTCGAGGTGTGCGATGCCGCCTATGCGGGCCGCGCGGCCGCCTGCTCGATCCGCGGCGCAGGCCCACGCCAGGCCATCCGCTCCACGCTGGTCAGCCAGGGCACGATGTTCGTCGGAGGCTGGATGGTCATCGATGCCGCGGGCAAGGTCGAGGCCGTGGGCTGCCACATCCCCGAGCCGGCCGATGCGGTGGTGCTCGACTGCCCCGGCGCGCTGGTCTCGGCGGGCCTGATCAACCTGCACGAGCACATCGACTACAGCTATCAGCAGCCAGCCCGGCCGCCCGTGCTCAAGTGGCAGCACCGCAACGAGTGGCGACGGCTGCCTGCCGAGGTGCGTGGCTTCGAGGGCGATGCGCCGAAGGACAAGCAGGTGCAGGCCGAGGTGGCCGAGCGCGCGATGCTGCGGCATGCGCTGTCGGGCACCACGGCCCTCTCCGGCGCCAAGGACTTCAACGCCTTCCTGCGCAACCTGCGCCTCACCGATGCGCCGCTGGCCACGCCGTTCGGCGCCGCAGTGCTGGACAACACCTTCCCGGTGAATGACGCGGCCAGCATGGCGGTGCTGGCCCAGCCCTGCGACGCCGCCCAGGTGGCGGCCGTGAAGTTCAACCCGGCGCAGGCCTTCATCCCGCATGTGGGCGAAGGCACCGGCGATGGTGCGCGGCACGAGGTGGATTGCGTGCTCGACGCGATCCAGGGCAAGCGCACGCCCAGTGCCTTCATTCACGGCGTGGCCATCTCGCAGGCGCAGGTGGCCCGGCTCAAGGCGCAGAACGTGGCGGTGGTGCTGTCGCCGCGCTCGAACCTCCAGCTGTACGGCGCCGCCGCGCCGGTGGCCGCGCTGAAGGCCGGCGGCGTGACGCTGGGCCTGGGCACCGACTGGTCGCCGTCGGGATCGCTGACCTTGCTCGACGAGGCGCGCTGCCTGGCGCGCCACAACCGCGACAGCCTGAGTGGCCTGCTCAGCGCCGCCGACCTGCATCGCATGATGACCAGCGAAGGCGCACGGGCCGTAGGCCTGCAGGGGGCCATCGGCGCGCTGGCCCCCGGCGAGTGGGCCGACCTGGTGATCTTCGACACCGAAGGCCGCACGGCGCTGGGCCCGATCCTCGAGCACACGGCGCTGCGCCAGACGGTGGCCGTGATGATCGGCGGTCGCCTGGCCAGCGCACCGCCCACGTGGGCCGGCCGATGGCCGGAGCTGGACCGCTGCGTCAACGAACCACGCGACCTGTGCGGCATGCCGAGAATGGTTTGCGGCGCCAATGCCCAGCGACCGATCGAACAGCTGCTCAGGCAGGCGGTCTACCGGATCGACGACAGCAGGATCTGCGCCCCGCAGCCCACCGACGATTGCGTGGAGCGCACCCGCTGAGGGACGGGTGACGGCCAAGAGACCAGGGCTCGGAGGGGCGCCGCGTTGGGACGGGCGTCACACCACCCAGGCGGCAGGATCGCGCAGGCTGGCCTCGAAGGCCTGCACGAACTGGCCGAGGTGCACGCCATCCATCAGCCCGTGGTGCACCTCCACCGACAGGGGCATCCAAAGGTGCTGCCCCTGCGCCTCGAAGCGACCGAAGGCGAACTTCGGAATCGCGTCCTCGGTGCCCCAGTTGCGGGCATGCGAGAAGCTGGTGAAGTGCATCCACGGCACGGTGGTCAGGTGGATCACCGCCGTGCTCTCGTCCTTGGCCGCAAACGGTACCTGCCGCGATCGCACCGCGGCGATGGTGGATTGGGCGTGCGCGGCAAAGGCGCGAAAGTCGTCGGTGTAGGGCAGGAAGGCAAAGCCCAGGCTCTGGTCGTTGCGCAGCACCGTGGTGCTGGCATCCACCACCTCGTGCACCCGAACCCGCCCCTGCTCCAGCCGGTAGCGCATGGGCTCGATCTCGCCGCACAGGCGCAGCGCCAGGTAGTGGCAGGCCACCGCCACGCTGCACGGTCTGCCTGCATCGGCCAAGGCCTCGCGCAGCGGCGCCACATCCACCTTGATGCAGACGTTGAAGTAGGGGTTGTCATAACGCCGAAAGTGCTCGAACGACTCTCGGCGCGGCCAGGTGGCCAGATCAAGGTAGCGGGGTTCCGTGGTCACGGTCGGTGTCCGTTGGGTCGGCGGCCCCGAGGAGGACGCGGCGCCAGCCCCGAGGCCGTGGATCGGGCCGGCGCGTTGAAGGCCGCGCGGCCCGCAGTACAGTTTGAAATTGGTGGAGCCGGGGGGAATCGAACTTTCCTATGAGGCGTGGCGAACTTGCCACAGAGTTACCCTCAAAGTTACCCTCACAACGCGTCGCGATTCGAACAGCATCCATCCGGCCCTTTTGCCATTGAGTTGATCGTAGCCTACAAATCCATCTCTGCCCCGCGCCGCCGTAGCCAGTCCTTCCGTTCACGATAGTCCGGCATCACCTTGTCCACCTCGTTCCAGAACAGGTCGGTGTGGTCGCGGTGGTGCATGTGGCACAGCTCGTGGACGACGATGTAGTCGGTGATCTTGGGTGGCGCCATCTGACACTTCCAATGGAAGTGCAGGCCGCCGCCGGATAGGCTGCTGGCCCAGCGGAAGCCCAGTTCCTTCACTTGCAACGGCCCGGGTTGCACGCCCACGCGCGGAGCGAAGTGCTTGACGCGCTGGGTCAGGCGCGCCACGCCGCGGGCGACGTAGAAGTCGCGAAACGCGTCCTGCGCCGCCCTCTTGCCGCCCTGCTCCACCACGCTGCGCAGCAGGCAGAAACGGCCGTCCTTCAGCTTCAGGGGCTCGTCCTGCTCCGGCACCAGCAGCAGGCGGTAGGCGCTGCCCAGGTACAGGAAGCTCTCGCCGTTCACCCATTCGCGCACCACGCGGGTGGCGTTCAGGTCGCGCCATTCGGCCAGGTTGCGGTAGATCCAGTGCCGGCGGCTCAGCACGGTCTCGTCCACCTGCTCGGGCGTCATGCGCGCGGGCGGGCGCACGGTGACGCAGCCGTCGCGCTCGATCACGATGTCGGTGGTCTGCCGCGCCGTGCCGGGCAGCAGGCGGTACTCGATGTCCTTCACCTTGCGGACGATGGGCGCGGCCTCAGCTTGCATCGTTCGCGGCCTTCAACAGCTGGTCGTGGCGGTTCTTCGCCAGCTTCATCACCTCCACGGCCACACGCTCGCGCTGTGCCAGCACGGCCTCCAGGCCGGTGCGGGCGATGGCGGTCTTGATCTCTCCGCGAAGGCGCTTCTGCTTGTCGGCGCTCCGCCAGAAGTCGATGCTGCCGATGGTGTCCTGCAGCAGTTCCACCACCGTGGCCATCAGCAGCTTGAACGCCGGCAGGTCGGCCGCCGGCACGGCGGTACTGCCATAGGCCACGTCGGCCAGGTGCTCGTAGAACGTGCTTGCTTCGGTACCCAGGCCCTCCACGCCCTGCTTGCGGCCGGCCACGGCTTCGGTGCGCAGTTCTTCCAGCTTCTCCACCAGCAGGTCCCACTCGTCATGGTGACGCTCGATCAGCGCATCCACCTTCTCCGATAGCTTCTTGTAGAACGCCGGGTCCTCGTCGTGGTGCACGGTGCAGTGCTTTCGGATGGCGTGTTCCATCTCGCTGGCCTTGGCTTCGTCGTTGCCGCCCGCGTGCTGATGCAGCCGTTGCAGGAAGTCCTCGGCCAACAGTTCCACGGGCGGCACCTTGGGGTTGATGCCCAGGCTGACCAAGTGCTCGTTGATCAGCGCCTTCACCTTCTCGCCCGCGTCGCCCAGCTGCAGGCTCTCGTCCTTGTAGCGCTCCTTGGCCACCTGCAGGATGTAGCCGAATCGCTTGGCCGGCACGCGGAAGGCCTGCGCTGACGCGTGCGGCAGGATGATGTCCAGGCTCATCAGGAACTTCTTCAGGTACACCTCAAAGTCGGCCCGGTAGCGCTCGTCGGCCAGCGCCTTTACCGCCGCATGCACCACGGCCGCGGCCTGCTGCATGTCGCCCAGCTTGCCAGTCACGAAGACTTCGATGCCGTTCACGCCGCGGGCGGTGAAGTGCTGCAGAAGGCGCTGGTAGCGCTCTTCCAGCACCGGCAGTTCGGTGGTGATGCCCTTCAGCCCGTCGTGCAGTTCCTGGAGCTCGTCGCTGGCGGTGTAGAGCGTCAGCGCCTCGGTCAGGTGGTTGGCCAGGCCGATGTAGTCAACGACGTAGCCACGCTGCTTGCCGCGCTTCACGCGGTTGGTGCGGGCAATGGCCTGCAGCAGCGTATGCTCGCGCAGCCGTTTGTCGATGTACATCACCTGCTCGATCGGCGCGTCGAAGCCGGTTAGCAGCATGTCGCAGACGATCAGGAAGGCGATGCCGGTGTTGACCTTGTCCGGGTCATCCGGGTCGAAGCCCTTACAGAAGTTCTCCACCGCGTTCAGCCGCGCGGCCTGCTTACGGGCGTGCGTGATATAGGCCGCCTCGTTGGTGCCGTCGGACGACACCACCACCGCCGTTTTCAGGAAGGCCAACCGGCGCAGCAGTTCAGCATCCGGCTGCGCCTTCGCTTGTTCGGCCGCCAGGCGCTCCGCGATGGCGGCATCGATGCCCTCCTGGTAACGCACGCAGGCCAGCTTGGAATGGCACACCACCTGGGCCTTGAAGCCGCTGGGCAGGATGTTGTCCACGTAGTGCCGCACCAGGTCCCGGGCAATGGCGTCGATGCGCGCCTTGGCCTCCAGGATGTCGCCGGTGGCGCCGTACTTCTTGCGGATGGCGGCCAGCTCTTCCTCGCTGCGGTCTCGAAACAGGTCTTCAAACTTCTCGTCAAAGGCGTGCTTCTCGTTCAGCGCGCTGTCGGCCGTGCGGCCTTCGTAAAGGATCTGCAGCGTGGCGCCGTCGTTCACCGCGTCCAGCAGCTTGTAAGTGTCGATGTACTCGCCGAAGCGCTTGTGCGTCTTGCGCTCGCCATGGCGCTCGGTGATCAGCGGCGTGCCGGTGAAGGCCAGGCGCGTGGCGTTGGGGAAGGCTTCGAACAGGTTCTCGCCCAGGTCGGAGCCCTGGGTGCGGTGGGCCTCGTCGATCATCAGCACGATGCGGTCGCTGGCATTCACCACGCCGAAGGTCTTGCCCGCCGGCATGGCCCTGTAGGTGCCCAGCGCCTCGGCCACGGCGTTACTGAGCACCTGGTCGCGCTCCTGGAATTTGTGGACCATCACCATGTTGATGTCCGAGCTGTCGGTGGCCAGGTGGCGCCGCAAGTCCTGCGTGCTGCCGATCACGTTGACGCGCCCACCGATCAGCGTGGCCGTCTCGCCGAGCTGTTCCTCCAGGTCTTGCCGGTCGTTGACGAGCACGATCTTGAAGTCGCTCAGGTCCAGGCTGGCGCGCAGCATGCGGGCCACGAACACCATGGTGAGCGACTTGCCCGAGCCCTGCGTGTGCCACACCACGCCGCTGCGCTCGGCCGCCGTGTGGCCGGCGCGCAGCCGCTGCACGATCTTGCCGGCAGCGCGGAACTGCTGGTAGCGGCAGACCACCTTCACCCGAGCGCCGGCATCGGTGTCCATGAAGACCGTGCAGGTCCGCAGCATCTGCAGCAGGTTGGCCGGCATCAGCATGCCCGCCACCAGTTGCTGCTGCGGGTTCATGCCAGCCCTGGCGGCATCGTCGGCCGGGTACAGCGTCTTCCAGGCGTAGAAGTGCTCCTCGCCGGAGCTGATGCTGCCGTAGTCGGCCTCCAGCCCGCAGGTTCGCACGAGCAGCAGGTTGCTGTGGAAGAGGCGGGGTTCGCCCTCCTTGAGGCCGGCAGCCTCCGTCTCGGCGCGTTTGCGCATGTAGCGCTGCAATTGCACGAACGCTTCCTGCATCGGGTTGGCGCAGGTGGCCGATCCCTTCTTGCACTCCACCACCGCCAACGGGATGCCGTTCACGAACAGCACGATGTCCGGCACGATGAACTCGCGCACGCAGCCCGGCGTGGCGATACGGAACTGGTTGATGGCGTGGAAGCGGTTGCGCTCAGGGTGGTGGAAGTCGATGAGCTTCACCACTGGGTCCACCTCGCCGGTGGCCTCGTTCACGTCCACCTGCGCCTTCAGCAGCAGCTCGTGCACGGCCTGGTTGGCCTCCAGCAGCGTGCGCTGGGGTTGGCGGAAGAGCTGCGACTCCAGATCGTCGAGCTGGCGGTCGGTGAGCCAGGGAGCACCCTCTCCGCCAACGCCTGGCAGGCTGTTGAGCGCGCGCACCGCGTCACGAAACACGCTGGGCAGCCACCAGGGCCGGAAGCTCGGGCGCAGACTGGGCGCCGCGTCCTGCGTCAGCAGCGGGCCCTGGTCGATGACGGTCCAGCCCTGCGCAGCCAACTGCTGCAGGAAGGGTTGTTCGACTTCTGTGTACTCGCTCATCCGAATCCCTGGCCCGTCACTCTCCGGTGAAGTGCCGAGGATGTTACGCGCCAGCGCTGCGCCTCAGGCTGGCGAGTAGAGCGGGCTTTCCAGCAGATGCTTCAGAGCAATGCGCACTGAGCGCTCATCAAAGATTTCGCTCTTGCGCTTCCCTGCACCGGCGGCACCGTCGGCCGGCCAGTTGGCCAGGCCGTCCAACAGCGCAGGGACGTCGGGCACGACTCCCGCACGACTGATAAGCCAGTCCACCGACGCCAGCAGTTCCATTCCAAATGGCGATTCGAATCCATCGATCACCTGGCTGGCCAGTTCGAGAGCCGGAGCAACGTCCTTGGCCTCGCTCTTCAGGTAGCCCTGCACCAATTCCTTTCGGGTGTCATCGAAGCCGATTACATCCAACGGACCGGCGTCAGCGATGCGCTTGTCCGATCGAAGGTAGCTGCCATCCAGACTGTTGAGAAGGTGGTTCAGATTCGGCGCAAATGGGCCATAGCGGTGAGCGACGAAATTGAGCTTCAGGTCGTTGCGCAATCCCAAGTGCTTGAGGCTACGCTCCAGAAACCAGGCAAGCTTCTGCACTTCCAGAAGACTGCACTCCATGCCCAGCACCCAGTAGCGGCGCACCGCCTCGGCCACCAACGCACGTGCAGGCGTCAGCTTCTGCACGCCGGCGCGCTTGGCCACATTCTGGTACTTGTCCGTAGGCTCAAAGACGATGACCTCAACGTCCTCCAACTCAGCGAGGGCGGCATCAATGCGCGCCTTGACAGTCGGCCAGTCCAGCCCTCCGTTACCGGCACCCAATGGCGGTACTGCCACCGAGCTGATCTTCCGTTCGCGCAAGACGCGCTTGAGGTCCTCGAGCCCGGATTCCACCCACTCAAGGCGCGAGTTGCCCTTCCAGTGGTCCTTGGTCGGAAAGTTGATGATCCAGCGCGGTCCGTCGAGTTCGCCCGTCTCCGTCACGAACATCTGACCGACCTTCACCTTCTTGGCCTTGCAGGCAGCCGCGTACAGGTCGAAGTTGCGGCCGTACTGCTCCTTGAACATCAAGGCGATGCCCTTCCCCATAACACCGACGGTGTTGACGGTATTCACCAGCGCCTCGACGCGCGCGTCGAGCAAGTTGCCTTGGGTGTAGGAGATCATCAGAAGTACCAGTTGGGCCGTGTGTGTACGGGCAGCACCACGCCCAAGGCCTGCATTTTGCTCTCGATCTCAGCGCGGACAACATCCGTGTAACACACGATGCCCAAGAGGCCCGCCAAGGGCACTTGCTGGTGGACCAGGGCCTCGGCCTGGTACCGCTCCAGCTTGCCGGGATCCTCGGGGTCGCGTTTGAAGTCCCGCCTCTGGAGCAACGGCCAGTCGATCCGATCCAGCCGGGCCAGATCGTCGTAGAAGTTCGCCAGCCCGCTGTATGCGTGGCAGTCCGTGAACAAGAATGGCAACCCGAGCTGGCTCACCCTTCGCAGGCTCGATACCAAGATGACGATGTC
>Ga0268298_10000172_pt1 | contig 81604 bp, 66 predicted proteins | sample WWTPWeurt_MetaG_FD_194462 | JGI IMG/M metagenome (GOLD analysis project Ga0268298, IMG submission 194462) | Activated sludge microbial communities from WWTP in Nijmegen, Gelderland, Netherland - WWTP Weurt | ecosystem: Engineered > WWTP > Aerobic digester > Activated sludge | place...
TCGCAATGGAATTGGCCATCCGTGTAGAAGCCGGAATCCGTGCCATCGTAGAAAAAATCCTGGCCGCCAAAAGACCCCCACGACCCCGACCCCGTAAGTCAAAAACACACCGGCAATGAGTGAGCGAGGAAGGTCAAAAGCAAGGAAGGGTCACAGAAAAGTGGGCAACCGTTCAGTGTTTCAAACCCGCGTTGTTGCCAATTCCGTGTCTGGCCCAAAAGACGCGCACCCTCAACGCCAGCATGGCGATCTGGTTGAAAGCACGGACGAAAAGGGTATCCAGCGGTTCAAATGAGTTTCCGCCCTGGGTGCGGCCGGCGACATAGTCGTGGACGAACTGTTCATAGGTAGTTGGCACGATGCCAAGATCTCGCTGAGTGTGCAGGACTACCTCGAGGCGGTGTTCGCGCTGCATGCGGAAGATCTTGATTACGTGCTCTGCCGGAGTCACAGGCACGCCCAGGACAGACATCACCCTTGATAGGCCAGAGCCTTCCATGGGAAGGTAGTGAATCTTGCGTCCCAGCACGCGGCCCAGGATGTCGGCCTGCTGGCCGGGACTCAGAGACTCTGGACCTGTCACGTCGTAGACCTTGCCTTCATGTCCGCTCTCGGTCAGTGCCTTGACGGCGATCATCGCAACATCGCGCGTATCAACCAGTGCCATTCCACCATCCCCAGCTGGCAAGGAAATGGCCCCTGCCCGCTGTACCATATCCCATACAAACAGCGTAAACGTTTGCATGAAACCGACGGGACGAATGATTGTGTAGGCCATCCCAGATGTTTTCAGTATGTTTTCAATCACTCCGTGGGAACGGAGATTCTGGGTCTCCGCGTCCACTCCGGAGAGGTAGGCGGAACACATGACAACGTGCTCAACGCCAGCCTCGCTCGCGGCCCGGATGAATGCTGTTTCACGTCGTACAAGTTTTTCATCCGGTGTGCAAACCAGGTAGGCCTTCTTTGTGCCGGAAAGTGCCGACCTGAGGGTCTCTGGTGCATCGAAGTCGCCAAAGATGACATCAATGCCCTGCGCCTTGAAACGGGCCATGTTGGTCGAACTGTGGGTCATTGCGACAAAGGGCACGCCTTGTCTTTGCAACTCTTCTGCAACAGCGCGCCCGGTGTTTCCGCTGGCCCCGGTCACAAGTATCTTCGAGTGTGACATTGCAAACCTTCCTAACTGCTTCTGGGGCCGCTTTCTGCGCGACCCTGCTTGAAGCGCCGCGCGTTTGTGGTGAAAGAAAGTCGCGGCGGGTCAAATCCAACTTTCTGAGATGGATTCTCGCGGCATGCCGATGTCTACGTCAATTTGCTTTCCGATTGATGTATGCGGCGGACATGTGGTTCCCGCATCCTGGCCAACGCGGACTGGACTACCATGGGGCATAGGGCACCAAGGATTGGGAGGATGCTACGGACTCAGCCCCAGTGCAGAGAACAGGCGCAGAAGGACTTGGCAAAGCAAGTCCTTTGTTCTTGTTTTCGGAACCATGTGCGTGGTTTCCGGCAGACTCCACAGCTTCTCAAAATGCGCCGCAAATTGTTCCACCATCACTCGCGATCGGGTCTCGATGTCTGTCTCCAAATACGCCCCGCTGAACGAATGCGGTGTGAAGTTCGCCTGTCCTCCCAGAAGAAGTGGACTCTTTCCCAAACGGGCGATCGTTTTCAAGTGCATCATTGCGCCTTGGTGGGAATCATGTACCCGAAACAGGAATCGGTCCGGGTAACGCACTTCCATGCGATGCGCCGCGATGCCTGCTTTGTAGTTGACCAAATTCCGGGCCAAGAACCGGTAGACCGGCGGCAGGGGAAGGGCAGAAAGCGAATCCACCAAGACGCGGACGCGGACTCCTTTTTGCAACACAGATTCGATGGTGTCGAGCATCGGAAGGTCAGACAAGTACGCTGTGGCGAGGAGAATCTCGTCTCCGGCTTCCGCTCCTTCGAGCAGGGAAACGACGCGACTGCGTATGTTCGCGTGCTCACACAAGTCACAATGCAAATCACTTGCATGTACATTCTGTGACCCAATCACTCCCTGTATCAAAGCATGGGGGTACCCTGAAACAGGCCGAAAGGAGGGCGTCAAGAGTGCAGACGTGTCCGACGACAGTGGCGCAACCGAGGCGTCTACCTTGTGAAGCCAGCATGCGGGCGTTTCCGGGCGCACCGCATGCGGCAGACTCAACGCCTCCTTCACCGAATGGAGGGCAGATGTCCAGAGTTTCTGCGCCACAGAACCGGTGAGCCAAAAGGCGTTTTCATGCCAGTCCCAAGCTGGGTCAAACAAGTTGTGGCTGGTGACAAGAGCCAGCCGTCCACCGTCGATGACCAGATTCTTCCTGTGGTCTTCTACGTTGTGAAGGGACTGCCACAGGTTCTGTGTTTCCACCCAGTTATCCTTTGAAATGTCTTTGTGTTGCAGATGAAAGTTCTTTGCATTTAGAAAATGGCGGCCTCGGTCAAACGTGGTGGAAAACAAGTTCGCACACAGCACCGTGATGCCGTGCTGAACCAAAACCTCGCGCAGCAAAGTCCCTTTTTGTCGCGTCTTCGCTCCGTTTTCCGGCGTGTTGCTGTCAAGGACAACGACGATGGGAAGATCAGGACAACGCCTCCTTTTCTCGATCAGCCACTCTGCCACCGTCTGGGCATACGGAAACACGTTCTCTCGCGGCAATAGGAGGGTTTGCTCTCCGTTTCGGGCAAACAGGTACATTTGCAACACAATGGCCTGCTCGGCGGCTTCGATTGCATCCCGAAAAGCGGACAGAATCGCGTGCCGGTCGGACAGATAGAAAAGTTGAGTTGCCGTCGAGAAGTCAGCCATGTTTGGATGCGGTATGTCTGCGCAATTCCAGTTTGAGAACAAAGGACAAGGATTGCGCAAGGGGGACTTTGGTCTTTGCAATTTTGTCCGCAAAACTCGCGATGCCCAGCTGATCGGAAAGACTTGGACCACGATGCAGCAGCCGATTCCGTTGTTCGTCAGACAACGTGATTTCAGACGACAACAGAGCCACTGCATTTCGCCACCCCTGTTTGGCGCGGAGGTCTGCGTAGACCAAAAGGGGCAAGGACAGAATCGTGTCCCTGGCAGACCGAAAACGGGTTTGTTCCTTTTGCAAGTTGGCCAAAATCCGTTCGTCGATGGCGACGTGGGCAAGTTCTTCCTTCGCATGAAGCCGCATCACTTCGTGCAGCAAAGGGGCGCATTGTTCGGGTTGTCTGTCGAGTGCAATGGGAAGAAACAGCGTGATTTCCTCGAAAAGCCAAGCCAACAGGAAAAAGGACCCGATGGGAGAAAAGGAAACGGCGGCCTCATCTCCCAAAGACCAAATCAGGAAGCGCATGCTGTCTTTGGGAGTGCTCTGTGCGTCATACAGATCAGGACGGAGTTTGTGAAGGAGTCTGAAAAAGGACGCTGTGTGAACTTGTTCTTCGGCGATGAAACGATCGATCGCGACAGCGGGAATGTTCGGCAATTGGTATCGATTCCGCTGCAAAAACTCGACCAAATACCGTTCAAAGTGAATGAACAGCTCACACGTGAAACAGGCAAATAGACGATTCAGTCTCCATCGTTTGTCGTCGGAAAGATTCATCGACGGCACATCCAGGTAGTGGGCTTCGCTGACCACAGGACCATCAGGCGGAAAGGAGGCTTGCCAATCGAGCTGCTCCCAGCGCCGTGTGATCAGGTTGATGAGACGACCCTCATTCTTTGTATGTTCAGTGTTCATGCGGTATTCCTATTGTGAAAAACGTCTGACATAGCCAGCGCCCACCGCAGTCCTTTCTGGTTGGGAACTAGAGATCACAGAGTCCCCCTCCCAAAAAGAGATGGTGCCAGAGTTGGGTTGTCACCATGGCAGTGAAGCTTCCGTCGGCAACGATCCGATGTGGATGAAACTCGGGGAGGTGTTCTTGCATCCGTTGCTCGCGTCGGACTTTCTCAACGGAGAAATAGCCCGTTTTTTGCAGAGAAGCCGCCGAAAGGAGCTGCTGGATGAAGCGGGGCCTGTGTTTGTACTGACACAGGGAGCGCGCACGAAACATATTTTTGGGAACGCGCGCGATGGACGCTGGCAAGATGGACTCCGCAGCTTTCCGAAGAAGCCATTTTTCACAAAAACCCCTGAGCTTGTACTTCGGTGCAAGCTGTCTTGTGAGATCGATGAAATCCTCGTCCAAAAAGGGGTATCTTGCCTCGACGGCAGAACGCATGAAAACGCGGTCCCCCTTTCCAAGCAGAAGGTGTCCAGGAAGCATCAATCTGTATTCCAGGTACAACGACTGATGAAGTGGATGGATGCGCTTCATGTTGTCCACAGAGACATCCAGATCTGCAAAGGGATTGTGCGTCTTCGTGGCCTCGATCATGGCATCGGAATAGAACAGGAATCTGCCGCAAGACAATGGTTCGTACAGGTCCAAGAGACTCGGTGAGAGCCCATGAAAGTGCTCTGTGGGCAGACGGTGAGCATCGGTTTGGGACACCATCCGCTGGACAGTTTTGCGTATCCACTTGGGAAGCAAAGGATGAAGGGTTGTGAGGGCGCGCAGGAGCTTTGCGGTCTTGTGCCAAACGTATCCTCCCAACGCTTCATCTGCGCCTTCTCCTGTCAGTACGGCCTTGAAACCCTGTTCAGCGACTTTTTTTGCGAGCAGAAGTACACAGTTGTCGGCCATGTCCATGATGGGAATTTCTGTGGCCAAGATGGTCTCAGGCAGAGCACCAAGAAGGTCTTCTCCCGTTGGGAAAAGCAGGTGAAGGGGGACCTAAACAACCAATACAACGATCTCTCAAGGAGGTCACACATGCTGGAATGAAGTGGTTTGGTTCAGGTGCTGTGTGCGTCCGGTATCAGGGTAGGATGAGTCGCCCGTTCCAAACACTGACACGCCGCAAGCATACTCGACCGATTGAGACAGGTTGGGAAGACGGAGAGGGGGAATTCAGGACAAGAGACACGAAGACAGGAGGGCGATCGAGATTTCTGCAAAGTCAGCGATCACACTTCGTCGGTGGGATCATCCCTTTCTGTGTCGGCGTCATGGAAAAGACCGCGCTGCGAAAAAATAGAAACCATCTTGGCAAGTTCGGAATGCGCTTTCTTCAACGAAGGGAAGTCTGTTTCCAGGTGGAAGGATAATTCTGCTTTCCTTTGCGTACTGTCCCGAAGCTTCCCAGAAACGGCCACTTGACCGGTGCGGCGAAGAGCAACTTGGAAGGTAAGAACTTCCTCAAAAGGATGAAAGGAGGCCGTGCCCTGTCCGTCGGCAATCACGCTCCCCAGTTCTGACAGGAAGCCGACAAAATCTTTCGTCGTGAACGACGCACCCGCAGCCCCCCGAAATGCACCTTGCTCAACGCAAATGGAACACCTCAGCCAATTTGCATCCCAGGGATCTTCCGCAGTTTCTCGCTCAAACCCATGCACGGCTATCGCAAGCTTGGTTCCCAGTTCGCCCAAAAAAGTCAATGTCATCATGAATACACTCTATCGCGGAATCACGGTGATCACGTCACCGGCTTCATTGGTGATCACGCGAACTCCCTCAAAAAGGTGCTGAAACGTCCCTGGTTGATGGCCGGCGGTTCGTGCCCCCTGTTGAATGGCTGATTCGACAACAGAGGGAGTGAAGCCGCGCGCTTGCATTTGATCAAGTGCATGCCCTGTAAATCGGCGACTCTCAATGTGAGTAGGCACATTCGTCCCTGGCATCACCGAGATCGCAGAATTGCGTCTACCCACGGGAGACGATGCATGGACATCCTCTACCGCATCGTCAGCTACACTCCTCGTTACTCTACGTTCCATTCGATCGGCAGCTTCTCCTGCGCCGGTCCTTGCTGCCGCTGCAACCCCCTTCACATGCCCAACCGCTTCCGCTGCCTTCTCTGCTTTGCGAAGGTTGGCTGCGGTGCCGATGCCGTCGGTTAGGATTCCTACAGCGGCATCGACTACCAAACCGGTTCCCAAGCGGCCCACGGTTTTGCCTTGTTCTTCGGGGGGGAGATGGGAAAATTCGACGACGTTGTTGATGGTGGTTCGGGCGGCGTCTTCCACGTCGGATACGGACAGGTTTTTGATTCTGCGCACAAGGGCCGTTAGGGGGGCCAGGGCGCGAAGGGGGCGACCCGCATGATAGTCCTCTGCCACTTCCTGTCCGGTTTGCGCCAGCTGCGCGGGGAGTCTTTGCGTGGCTTCGTAAATCTCGCGGCTTTCTTCCTCGACTCCCTTCACAACACCGGCTGAAAATTCCTTGACGGATTGCGTGACAGAACGCTGCGGCTCTGGTTTGGAAGGAGTTTGTGTGGGAGTCGCATAAGCCATGTTCGGAGGTGGCCGAGAGGGCTCTGTTTTTGGCTGAACGGGGTGTTCAGGGGTTTGTGGTGTTGCTTCGTGTGTTGCTTCGTGTTTCGCTGTTTTTGGCGCGGTTTTCCGGGCAAGTAAGCGACGGGGATGGTGCGGTTTTTGATCTGTTGCGGTAGTTGCTTGAGAGGCCGCTGAAACAGGCGCAGGAACAGCATGGTTTTGCGGTTTGTGTGGTGCAGGATCGGGAGATTGCGGAGTTGAAAAAGGCGGCGCTGGGGGAATCGGAACCAGGTCATTCCCCTCTTCTTTGAGGGGTTTGTCGAACGGAATCTGTTTGCCGTCCATCTCGCAAAATTGGCCGGTTCTGTCGCGCTTCCCAACCTTGCGCAGCGGTCTGTCATAGTGCCCCTCTGCGTACAAATAACAGTCCTCTTCCAGCCAAGCTTCGCCGCGTCGTTTTGCTTCTTCCGCAAGATCGGATTCTGCCCAGTCCTTTTTGATTTTTTCCCAAATCCACGGCCACGGCGACGGGACGCTTTCCCGATTGGGAATCGGAGGGCGCGTGTAGGATTGGTCTTTGGTCTCCCTCCCGATGCGATAATCGGGGCCCCCGATTGCAATGGCGCTGGGTGCCATTCCGTTTCCGCGACCAGCCACATATCCCGCAGCAAGCGAGGTTCCATTGTCCCATGCAAAGTGAAAAGACAGACCGAATCCGCTGCGAAAAGGAGTGGTTTCAGGGGAACCCAGAAGTCCTTGCAGAATCGCAAAACCGGAAACGGTTGCGCGCTTGGCCCAGGCCCAAGGGAGATGAAAGCGAAGGGCGGCGACCAGTTCGCTGTCCGTCTTTCGGGTGGGTTGTCCGGGGGCCACAAGGAGTCCCAAACTGACGGTAAAACCCATCTTCCAAAATGGCCGATCGGCGACGGCACGAACCACGGTGAGCGGAGTTTGCAAACCCAAATCATTGACACCATCGAAATGGGCAAACCGGAGCTGCTGTTGCAGTTGAAGGGAGAAGGTGAAGTCGTGATCGGGAATGGGATTGCGGAGAAGGGGAAACAGAATCCCTTTGAATTGAAGGAGTGCGGGGCCATTTTGAAACTGAACCCCTTCTTGCCTCCCATCCCAGGCCGAAAGGACTCCCCCTATCCCGATTTCGAGCCTGTGGAACAGGGCCATGGAGGCCCCATAACCCAGCGTGGCACCAAACCCTCTTTCGTCGGTGGCGGGCAACAAAAGGACATCCGCAACGTGAACATACGCTGAAAAATAATCAATGCGATTGCAGGGAACAGGCGACTTGTCACACCTCCCCCCAAACGCGATCCGAAACGCCGGCGACGGCAATGAAGACGAAACAGACCGTTCCGCATCCGCATTCCGCACCATTCCGAGCAGAACACAGAACAAAACGAAAATGGGAAACCACCGTCGCACGGGGCGGACGGTAGATCAATTGGGGGGCAGAAGCAACCATGAACAGTGGAGTCCGAGCTCAGCGTTGGCACCGCAGATCGTCAGCCCACCCAACAACAACGAGAGGCCTTTTGTTTGCCGGAAGTCTGCTTCAGCAAAACAGAACTGAAATACAGTCATAAAGGCGGCGCATACACCTCCCCATAAGCGACTCCATAGTCCCGGAATGGACTACAATCGCGGTCAAGCCAAGACCGACAAATGGGGTTGCATACGCCCACAGAACAGCACAGAGTCCCAACACTGCCGACCCGAAAATCAACCCAGCGACAACATGGCCAGCGACGGTGAATGAAGTTTGTCCTTAAGGGGGACCCCTAACATCGCGGCGTGGGTTTTTGTGCGTGTACTTTCATCGAAATGTGCCTCTTGAAATCCAACGGTGAAACAGGTCGTTTTTTGCTTGGGAAGGAGGTCACAGGTGATCTTGGTGAGCAAAGTCGAATCGAGTCCGCCGGACAACAGATTCGCGATGGGCACGTCGGAGGGAAGCCGCTTTGCAACGGCCTGGGTCAAACATTCCGCAAGCTCTTCTGCAAGAGTCGAGTCCGTTCCCTGCCGTTCGTCACCTTGGTTTGGAAAAGTCAAATCCCAATATCTGTGCAGCGTATGTTGCCCTGTTTTTGCATGCAGGTAGTGCCCCGGCCACAACGAAAACACATTCCGAAACGCGGTCCTCCGGGTTCCAGCAGCGAACAGAGAAAACACCTGATCGATTCCGCAAAGATCGACGGAAGGAGTCACAAGGCCTGACGCAAGCAAAGCCTTGATTTCAGAAGCCCACAGCAAAAAACCGTCTGAGATGGTGTAGTACAGGGGACAAATTCCGATTCGATCGCGCGCCAAGAACAGTTCATGGGATCGGGAATCCCACAGCGCGACAGCAAACTGTCCATGGGCACGTTGGAACGCGTTGGTGTGCTCGGATAGAAACAGGGAAGGCCAAATTTCGGTGTCACAGCGGGTGCGAAAGGAGTACCCCTTTTTCATCAATTCCGTTCGCAATTCAGGAGTATTGAAAAGTTCGCCATTCTGGGAAACCACGATCTGTTCGCACGGATCGGAAAGGGGTTGCCTGCCGTGCTGTGGATCGACCAGGGCAAGGCGCTGCGTCGCCATGGCGATTCCAGGCTTGGAAAAGGAGTAGGCATCATCGGGCCCCCGATGGCGCAGACTGTGTGCCATGCGTACCAAAGCCTGTCGATCGAAAGACCGACGACCCACCAGATCAAATGCGCCGCAAATTCCACACATCGTTTGCTTGCTGTGAGGTTAGGAAAAGAGGGTGTTTTGCAACCACTTCCAACCCAGCGTGGGGCCGATGCGGAGGGCGATGGACTTCACCAAAGGAGAGCTGGATTTTTCGTACATGGCATATCCGCGCCAGATTCTCTGCCAGACGCGGCCTGCCTCTGTATCATCAGAAATGTCCAGGATCTCGTTCATGTGAATGCCGATGGCGCGCATTGCCCAGGCGGTGTGTCCCGAAGCGACGTTGTCCACGGTGTTGTGTGCTTTGAAAAAACAGGGGTCGATGCTGTGAGATTGCAGCAGTGTGATGGCGCGACCATAGGCCTTTCCGACGCCGGCCAGCTCGATGGCGAGGTTCATTCCCAAGAGTTCTGGATAGAACTCCTGTGCATGCAAAGACAGCGCGAGCCACAAGACAGGGGTACAGAAGGACTCTTTCAGGAAGGCAGGCCAGGTGACAAATTCCTGGGAATCACATTGGGGGAGTGAAATCCCCTGTTCGGCGAGCATTCGGCGCAGGATGTTTCCATGGTGATGCCAGGCGTTTCCGGTTCCAAGTTCGTCGCGATAAATTTGAAAAAGGGGTGTGGCGGAAGCGCGAGAGGAAAGCGCAGGAGTACAGATTCCTTGCAACCAAGCACCGTCGATAAAGGCGGCTGGTGCCATTTGGCAGATAAGCCACAGTACGTCCTTTTTTTCGAGGTGTCGCTCGGGTCCCATTTCGTCGATTCTGTTGTCCCTGTGTTTCCCGGAATTGCACCCCTGGGACGGACCCGGTTTTTCTCCAAACACTTGCTGATGATGCTGGGTCCATACCCATTCTGACAGGGCACGCGCGGACCATGGCCAGAGTTTTTCACGGACCAATTTCCGTTCGTCTCCTGCACAAGCTGCTTCGGCCATTCGATGTAGGACATACTGACGCGCGGAACGAATACAAGCAGGGTCGTCTGTTTCACACAAAAATTTCTTGTAGAGTGCGGGCACATCGTCCTGGGTTTCGGGCTCTGCATCAACCGAAACAGGGGCTCTGGAAAAGTCCGGAACGTGGGCTTCCTGTTCGTAGAACGAAACAATCGGACCGGACTCCTTTTCGCCGGGTTGTGCGGAATCGGGAAGTGCAGAGATCCAGGTCGCGATGGCATCGAGTTCTGCGGTTGTGAAAATGCCCAACATCGAACCCCCAAATTGGGTGGATGTGGACAGAAGAGGACTCTGTTCTGGATGACCTGGGACAATCCATTGGGAATGGGAAAGAGCCTCGAGAAAGCCGGCGAGATCGGGCCTGTCTGGATCAAAAAACGCATCGAGGGGTTTGCCAGCCAAACGAACACGACCATGGAATCCAAAACCGTTGCGGAATTTGGCCTGCACAACGGCCATCATCGAAGCCCAAGGGGAAGGCTTTTCTTGCGGCAACAGAGTTGCGCAAAACGCTGTCCTTTTTTCAAACACGGTGCGTGCGGCGTGCAGGATGCGAGGCCAATCTGGTGTTCTCTGTTGCTCGTATGCTTGGAGGGCATTCCTAAGCAATTGTTCTGCGCGTTTTTGCAAAGGAGAATGTGGATCGAAGTAGGCCAAAAACGAAGTTCCCAAGAGACGCTGCGCGGCCTGTTCAACAGGTTTGGGAGGAGGAAAGAGCGTCATGGCTGCGTGAACGCCGAGGACTTCAGGAAGCGCATGTTCTGTTGTGCCACCGACGGAAAGAAGATAGAGCGGGAGGTCAAAATCGGTGTCCTGAAAACGTCGATCGAACGCAAACTGGCGCGATGAAAGGGGTGGGAGCGTTTCGCCCAGGATGCGCAGCAGGGCACGGTATTGATTGCCGCGATGTCGAGCGGAATGTCCCGCGCCAAATTGCAGATAGAGGGATTCCTGGAGAGCCGCCGAAAGGGGTGTATGGGAACCGCGAACCTGTGTGGCCACAAACAGCCAAGATCCGGGCAAAAGGGCGGTGGGGGCATAGCGCAAAAGACTTTCTTTTGTGTCTTGCTCTTTCCCAATCGTTTCGGCGCAAGACCAACTGGAAAGGGTCTGCAACAGGTCCTCATGGCCGGTGATTGTGACCGCATGTTCTCTCGGTGTGATGCGAGAAAGGACAAAGGAACACTGCATGCGGCAGATTCGTTTGGCAAATTCCTTGCGGTTTACGACGCTTTGAACAGACATCGGAAATACGAGCCCCCTAAAAGCCCCCTAAAGAACAACGTGCTCGCCTTGGGCAAGACGAGCGGACTTCATCGTGCCGAAAGGAAGACCTTCTGTCACGATCAATTTGTGGGGCTCTTTTGTGAGACAGAGAAACGCTGTGCGGAAGAGAAAGGGAGTTCTAAAACAAAGAGAAGGTTTGGACAGGGGTGATCTGAAAACGGCGCGATCAAAAACAGCGAATGGTCAATTCTGTCACGGTATCGGCAGCGACGAAGGCTGGCATTTTTCCGCTGGCATCGAAATCGAACGCCCAATACGGAACACAACCTCCGGGAAGGGCTAAGGAATACCATCCTGGCGGTACGTTGACGAAAATGGCGGACCCTTTGCCCGCAGTTGCGTGCTGATTTTTGTCCAACCAATTGCTCTCATTGAAGTAATAGGGGGACCCGAGTTGTTCATGATTGAGTGTTCGATCGGGTGCTCCTTTCCAATCGGCGCCATCGGGTTCTTGCAATTCCAGATACAACAAACCGGTTCCGGGAATGAGCTTGTCATCGACGCGCTTGGCTTGGAGATCGACCACAAAGGTGTCCATCATCGCAGGGGTCCAAATGGGATCGCCATCGGTGCTGCGTTTGGTGTTGATCATGCCGATGAGGGGCCAGTATCGGTTGCTGCGGATGAGGATTCTCTGTTCGCTTCCGATGGGAAGTTCTGAGATGACAAACTCACCGCCTGCATCGCTTTGCGTGCGGTTTTGGGGTTCGTTTTGGGGATCGAAAACATCGACGGTGGCGTCGCTGATCGGGAGATTGAACGCAATGCCGCGCACTTGGCCCAGGATGTACGCTCCGCTGCGTTCGGAGCTGAGAAAATTGTCGATGGCCTCACCACAGCCAGCGGTTCCGAGTGTGAGGGATGCTGCGGCGAACAGGAGGGCGGAATGCACGCGAAAAGAACGTGTTTTGTGGCTCATGTGGCGGAACGTACAACCAAAAAACCCCTGGTTGTCAAGGGATGGAAAACACCAGAACGCGGAAGGAGACACGCAAAGCAGAAACGGTGAAAAATGAGGTTTTTCTTGCGTGGATTTTTGAGCACAAACTCCTTACCATCCCGCTGTTCCCCGAGGGAACGAGTCCACCACACGGAGGTACATCATGAAAAAGCTGTCTGCGTTCGCCCTGTTTGGTTTTGTGGCCCTTTTGTCTGCCTGCGGTCCAAAAGCGCAAATGACCGGCTCGGGTTCGAGCACGATCGTGCCACCGACGGCACCGGGTGTGCCGAGCCCGCCAAGCGTGCCGACTGGAGTCCCGACCCCGCCGATGAACGCCAATCCGACGGCGATTCCCGGCGTTCCGTAGCGAGCAGTCGGGCCTGCACACACCCTCCCCCCTTTTCACACCCCCAAAACAATCGTTTTTAGGCTGCTTCTTCGGTGCCGAGCGCAACGACTTCTGCGCCGACGGTCAAGAGCAAACGGGGGTCCGCAAACAGGTTCAGCGACGGGGCCAAAAGTTTTGCGTAGCGATCGAAATACAGAAGCTGGCGGGTGATGAGGACAAATTCGCTGGGCATGTGGGCACCGTGCCGTTGGGCGACTTTGAGCAGGTTGGTGATGACCTCGCTGTAGTCGATTCCCGACAGAGAACCGCGCAAGAAGGGCTGGAATGCGGCTTTCAAATCTTGCGCAAAGGCTTCCCATTCGTCGTCGCTGACTTTGCGAGCGACGGCCCCCATGGCGGCCATGGTCTGGGCGAGTTGGACAAAATCGAGGGTGGCGAACGCGATCAGGTAATGGGCGATCTGCCGTCGGCGGGCCTTGTCGAGACGACCGATGATGCCAAAGTCCAAAAAGCCGATTTTTCCGTTGGCGAGGGCCATGAGGTTGCCGGCGTGTACGTCGCCGTGGAAAAAACCGAAACGGAGCATGCAGGAAAACCAGGCGTGCATGCCTTCGATGAGGCGCGATTCGGTGTCTTGTTTGGTGATGCCGAGGCGGGCAAGACCTTCGACATCATCGACGCGGAGGCCGAAAAAACGCTCCATGACGAGCACGTCTTTGCGGCAAAGGGTTCTGATCGGTTTGGGAGCGACGACATCGGAACGACCTAGTTGCTGCATGATGGAATTGAATTCCTCCATGCGTGAGGCTTCGCCCAAAAAGTCGAGTTCCTCGGCGATGCTGCGCTGAAATTGCGCGACGACGGCTTGGGGATTGGCGGCGCGGATGCCGGGAAGGAGGGCGAGCACGTCGGCACAGAACGACAACATGGCGATGTCGGCAGCGACGAGTTCGGGCAGGCGTTGACGCTGGACTTTGACGACGGCATCGAGGGTTTGGCCGTCTTGCAAAAGGGTCACAGCGTACACCTGAGCAATGGATGCAGAGGCGAGCGGTTCGGGATTGAGGGTCGCAAAGACCTGTTCAGGGGGTTTGCCGAGGGCGTTTGTAAGTGTGGCCCGCACAACCTCCCACGGTTCGGGTGGAACGCGGTCGAGGCATTTTTGAAATTCGCGGACGTACCGCTCGGGAAAAAGCCCGTTGGAGCTGGCGATGAGCTGGCCGAATTTGATGTAGGTGGGACCGAGGCGCACAAACATCTCGCGCAGCTCGACGGGGCCGGCCAGGACGCGATCGCCTCGGAAACGGCGGGACAGATAGCGCCGACACATGAGGACGAGCTGCAAAAACGTCACCAGCGCGCGGCGAATGGGCGGGCTGTACATGAAGGCCGCCCCGAGGACGACAAGAAACGTGGACAGAGCAAACCAGGGCGCGGTTCCCCCTGAAAACACGCCGCTGCGCAAACAGTACGGAATGGCCAAACCGAAAACGTCGAGCATGGGGCCATCCTAATACGGCCCCTGTGCAAACCAAATGTGAAGGCCACGGAAAAAATGGCACCTGCGCGGAGAATGCAGGCTGGGCCCTCGTTCGGGTTGCCTCTTTGCTGCGGTTTTCTTAGCCTCTGTCGCTATGTCGAAAGAACGTCCGGCGTCCCTTCTTGAAAGTCGTCTCGCGGAGTTTTCCAAGCGGCAAAACAAACTGCTGACCAAAACACCGCCGCGCAAACCACAGTTTTTCACCGACGCGGGAATCACGCTAAAAGACGTGTACACGCCGCTGGATGCGCCGCACGCGCACGGGCAGGAGGAAGACGGCAAAAGCGGATATGTGGAGGAAGTGGGGTTGCCGGGCGAATACCCGTTTGTGCGGGGCGTGCAAGGGAACATGTATCGAGGGCGGCTGTGGACGATGCGGCAGTACGCGGGTTTTGGGTCGGCGCAAGACTCGAATCAGCGGTATCACTACCTGTTGCAAAGAGGGCAGACGGGGTTGTCGGTGGCGTTCGATTTGCCGACGCAGATGGGTCGCGACCCAGACCACGAAGTCTCCAAAGGAGAAGTGGGGCGGGTGGGCGTGTCGATCGCGTCCGTTGCGGACATGCGGGTGCTGCTTGCGGGGTTGCCGCTTTCGCAGATCACCACGTCGATGACGATCAATGCGACAGCGACGACGCTGCTGGCGATGTATGTGGCGATCGCGGACGAACAGGGGATTGCGCGAAATCAACTTGGGGGGACGGTCCAAAACGACATTTTGAAGGAATACATGGCGAGGGGGACGTACGTTTACCCACCTCGTCCGTCGCTGCGGTTGATTACGGACTTGTTTTCGTTTTGCCAGGCAGAGTTGCCAAAATGGAACACGATCAGCATTTCGGGCTACCACATCCGCGAGGCTGGTTGCGATGCGGTTCAGGAAGTGGCGTTCACGCTTTCGGACGGAATTGCGTATGTGGAAGCGGCGCTGAAAGTGGGTCTGCGCATCGACGAGTTTGCGCCCAGGCTGTCGTTTTTTTTCAACGCGCACAACAACTTGATCGAGGAAGTGGCGAAGTTTCGGGCGGCGCGGCGGCTGTGGGCAAAGCTTGTGCGAGAGCGGTTTTCGGCGAAAGACGAAAAAAGTTGGATGTTGCGGTTTCACTGTCAGACGGCGGGCTCGATGCTGACGGCGCAGCAACCTTTGACGAACGTGGTGCGGAACAGTGTGCAGGCGCTGGGGGCGATTTTGGGTGGGTGTCAGTCGCTGCACGTAAATGCGTACGATGAGGCGTTGGCGCTGCCGTCGGAAGAGTCGGCGCTGTTGGCGCTGAGAACGCAGCAGGTGTTGGCGCACGAATCGGGCGTGGCGGATGTGGTCGATCCGCTGGGCGGAAGTTACGCGGTGGAGTGTCTGACGGACCAAATCGAAGCGCAGGCGTGGGAGTACATTCGGCGCATCGACGAGCTGGGCGGAATGGTGGCGGCGATTGAACAAGGCTATCCGCAGCGGGAAATTGAACGGCGCGCGTACGAATACCAACGGCAGGTGGAAAGCAAACAGCGAATTGTCGTCGGTGTGAACGAGTTCGTCATGAAAGAGCCACCGCCGAAAGGACTTTTGAAACTGTCGCCGGAAGCGGAACTTTTGCGCGTACAGGAAATTCGTTCGTTTCGCGCGGCTCGGGATGAGCAAAAAACACACATGGCGTTGCGCGCGTTGGAACAAAAAGCAAGCCGTCCGTCGGCGGGAGACAACAACCTTTTGGCGGCTACGCTCGACGCTGTGAAAGCGAACGCGACGCTTGGGGAAATCGCCGACACCCTGCGCAACGTCTTCGGCGAATACCGCTCGGCCTAATGTTCCCCACACCGTGATCCGAGCTCACTGCATTTTTGGTTGGGCCTTTTTCGTAATGGGGATTGCTTTTTTAGACACGATTTTAGCCGTATGATGGGGCGAGGCTTTTTCGTTTTCTCGTCAGGAGAGAGGCGTATGCACCATCCGGTTTCCCTTTCGCTGTCCGTTCGGTTTGTCCGCGCCTGCCTGCTGTTTGGGCTTTCCATCTTGTGGGGGCTGCCACACGCAGCACTGGCCGAGGGAACCAAGGTTCACTTGGAGAGCCTTGCGACAAACAAACTGCCGCACCTGCGCGCTTACGTCAGCGTCGTGGATGTGGACGGCAAACCGATTCGGAGCAAAGGCGGCTTCAAGCTGCAAATGGACGGGAACACGCTGACGGACTTGGACATAAAAGTTCAGTCGTTCGCCGAGAGCAAAGAACCGATGGATGTGATGGTGGTGGTGCAGGTGTCGTCGGTGATGAAAGACGGTTTGGGGCCGGCGAAAACGGGCATCACGAAGTTGGCGAAGACGCTCGCGAAAATTCCCGAGAGCCGAATCGGCGTGATTTCGTATTCGACGGAATACAAAAAACTCGAAAATTTGGGTCGGCCCAACGAGGTGGCGCGGGAGCTGGACCGGCTGAAAATCGACGAAGACGCGACGGAAACGCAAATGTTGGACGCTGTGCGCGTCGCGATCGACCTTTTGCGGGAATCGGTGGGCAAACGGAAGTTGGTGGTGCTGTTTTCGGACGGAATTGATGCAGCAGCAACGAAAGACAGCTTCGAGCAAGTGGGCAAGAAAGCGCGGGATGTGGGTGTGGGGATCGCCACGATTGGTTTCGGGCCGTATGAACCGGGGCGGCTGCGCGGTCTTATTGAGATGTCGAAAGCGGCGGGCTCGACGGCGCGAGGCAGCAAAAATGCGGGCGACATCCTCCGTTTTTTCGATCAGTTGGTGGATGAAATCATCTCGACGCATGTGGTCACGTTCGGTTTGACGCAATCGGGCGACGGTCAACAGCATGTCTTTACGGTGCTATTTCGCTCGGGCAAAGACGATCTGGTCTCGGAGCCGTTCACTGTCTCGTCGCTGCCGCAGTTCGAGCCTGCCGATCCCGCCGGTTGGCCCTGGTATTTTTGGGTGATGGCCATCGCGGGGGGCATCTTGGGTCTTGTGATTTTGCTCGCGATTGTGGGTTCGCTCCTCGGGCCGAAACAGCGATAGCGCGCGATGACCTGGGTCGAACAAGAAGTGCTCCCGTTTCGGCTGTGGGAGCTCGCATTTCGGATCTCCGGCGAGGTTCTCTGTTCGCTCGGTTGGCCTCCGTTTCGGCGTTTTGTGGAAGCCCGGACAAGCCGCGATCTGACGGCAGAACTCCACGCGCTGACCGACGATGTGGGAACTGCACACTTGGAATTTTTGCAAAGCACGGACGCACACGAACGGGATGACGCGACCTTTCTGTCGGACACGCTGTATCCGTTGCGGGCGTTGGTGTTGCTTTTGTATGACCGAAACAGCGCGGATCGCGAGCGGCATTTTGCTCGGCTGCGCGAGCTTTTGACGACGTGTCAGCTTTTGCGGGAGCTCGATTATCCGCGCGGTGTGGGTCGGTGGTTGCTGGTGCGCTCTCTTGGGTGTTTGGCGCTTGCAGCGTGCGGCAGAGCCGACGATCGGTTGATTTCAGAGCTGCGCAGCGACGATGAAGAGGCCCGCGAGCGGGTGCTCGATCGGTTGGGGGAACGGGTGCTCACGCTGCCCGGACGTTGGCACGAATTGAGCTCGTTTTTGCACGGGGAACCGAATCGGTTGTTGCAAAAACTGTCTGTGCCGAAACCCTTGCTGGTTCAAATGGAGCTCCGTTCCGACGTGCTCAAAGAAGTGCTGGGCCCCTTTTCGCACTTGTCCTCTTTGTATGTTTCACCGGAAATCCCGGACAAAAAACTTCGGACCGCTCGAAAATTCTGCGAAGTCCCCGACGAAGAACACGTCCTTGCGCTGATCGATTGCACGGTATTTGGTTCCGCATCGGACGCGGTGCTGTTTGGAAATCGGCACCTCTTTTTTAGAAACTTCGTCGCGCGAGACGGACGCCCCGGTCGCATTTCCTATGCGGATTTGTGCCAGGTTCCCATCCACCGTGCAGGGGATGGCGAGTTGGTGTTCGGTGAAAAAATCACGGCGAATTTGTCGGGTTCAGGTCTGTCTGCGGCAGACCTTCTGGTCCTCCTCAAAGAACTCCAAAAACGCCTTCTTTCAACCACCCCTCACAGTCACCGCACAGAATAGCCGGCAGAATATCCCGAACAGGAAGATATCTGTTCCGAGAAGTACTTGTTTCGGGGGTCTCATCCAAGTGCTCGTGATGGAAGTCCTTTTCACGCAGGAAAAATCGGACTTGCTTCGTCCCCCAATGGGTGGATAGTCGGAGGTTATGAAAACCATCAAAAGCACCCTCTATGTTGTTCCTATCGGCCTCCTGACCCTTCTCTCTACATCGTGTGGAAATGACACAAGTAGCGCGTCGTTCACAGTGGGCGGAATGCTGAGCGGTCTCAAAGGTTCCGGCCTGGTTTTGCAGAACAATGGTGGCGATGACTTGGCGCTGAGCGCCGACGGGACGTTCACATTTTCTGCGTCCGTTTCAAGCGGTTCCCAATATGCGGTGACGGTCAAATCACAGCCGCAAAATCCAACGCAAACCTGCACCGTGGCTGCAGGATCGGGGAACGTCGGCACTGCGAACGTGACCGGAGTCCAAGTCAATTGCTCAACCAACACATACTCTGTTGGAGGCTCAGTGTCCGGTTTGGTCGGGGGTGGGCTGGTGTTGCAGAACAACGCCGGAGACGATCTGACGATCGGAAACAACGGCACGTTCACATTCCTTACCAAGATCGCATCGGGAAGCACCTATGACGTGCAGGTAAAAACGCAGCCGGGCACACCCCCGCAAACCTGTACGGTCACATCGGGCACCGGCACGATTGCGACGAGCGATGTTACGACTGTCAGTGTGGTCTGTGCCCCCACGCTCTACAAGGTCGGGGGTGCGGTCACGGGTCTTGGCGCAAATCCCGTGGTGCTCCAAAACAACTTGGGAGATGACCTCTCTGTTGCGGCAAACGGGGCGTTCCAGTTTGCAATGGGCCTTCAAAACGGGGCTGCCTATGCGGTATCGGTGAAAACGAGGCCCGCCGGACAGAACTGTACGGTGGCCTCGGGAACGGGAACGATTGCGTCTGCCAACGTGACCAACGTGGCTGTGACGTGCGTGAATGCTCCGTACTACGTTCTGACGGGCACGCCGACGCACACGACGGTCTTTAACACGATCGCAGAGACCTACAAGTTCCCGAACAACCTGACCAACAGCGTGTGGAATCGCCAGTCGAACATGATCTTGACAGGTGAGTTTTCCAGTTCGGGCTACTGGAATTTCAAGCAAGCCACGAACAGCTATGTGGCCAGCCCGAACAACGACACCACCAACACGTTCACCCGGCTCGTGCAGATTCCCGCGACCAATACGGTCGTCTTCAGCAAGGCCACTGCGGGCAACGGCGTCGGAGCGGGCACGGCAGCCAACGTCATGGTGGCGACCATCAACACAACGACCGGAGTGCTCAGTGGGAAAGCCTCTGCTGTGTTTGGGGATGCGTTCACTGGGAATTGCAATCTGCACTCCTCATCTGCAACAGAGTTTCTGTGCTTGAGCGCGGCCAACACCATCAAACGCTACAGCACAACCGCCGGGAGTTCGACACTGCAATTCCTGGGCAACATCACGTTGACCCAAAACTTGCCTGCGGCAGCACAGTGTCTTCCCGGTAGTGCTTGCTACGGAAGTACGTTCGCTTTCGACGGCGCATACTTTTACTTTGCGACCGATGAAGGCTCGTCCTCAAACCTGAAATACGAAGTCTATGACGCGACCGGCAAGTTCATTGCGCAGGATACCGCCACTGGTGCAGGCTCGATCAACGGTTGTTACTTTGACTGGTCCGTGGGTCGATACTCGACGCACGACGGTTACGGCGGTCGAGCGGGCACGACCGTGTATTCATCGAGTGGCGGCAACAGCGACTCACACAACTTTGGACCCATCGATACCGTTGCCCATACACTTCCCTAGCTCGACATAGGCAGCGCCCACCGCAGGCGTTTCTGGCTGAGACCGATCCCGAAATCCTCCTTCCTCCTTCCTCCTCCGCCCGCTCTCAAGTTCAGAAGTGAATCGCGGCGATGGGTTCTGGCAAGTTCGAGCCCTTCGGATTTTCTTTGTGTGCCCTCTTGGCGACACCCCTTCCCAGGTGGTATGCCAGCGGGACAGCAAGGAGTCAGGTCATGGCGGAAATCAGCGGGGGTGAGGTGATCGCCCGGATGTTGCAAAAAGAAGGCGTCGAAAAGGTGTTCGGCATCATCGACGGCACTTATTTCGGTTTTTACTCGGCACTGCATCGGCTGGGGATCGAGATTGTGACGCCTCGCCACGAGACGAGCGCGGCACACATGGCGGGGGCGTATGCACGGCTTACCGGAAAACTCGGGGTGTGCATGGCGAGCAACGGACCGGGCGTGGCCAACATCCTGCCGGGCCTGGTGGTCGAGCAGGGCGAGGGGAATCGGGTGCTGGTGATCACCAGCGCGCGGCGACCGGGCATCATGTACCCAGACCGAGGCGGCGCGTACCAGTGTTTTGATCAGGTGGGCGTGATCGGGAAGATCGCCAAATGGAGCGCGGCGGCGTCCTCGTTCGAACGGGTGCCCGAGCTGGTCCGAAAAGCGTTGCGGAAGTGTTTTGAGGGCCGTCCGGGGGTCGTCCATGTGGATGTCCCGGAAAACATCATGAACGGGAAGGTGAAGGCGGACGTGGCGTTCTGGGCACCCCGCGAATACCGACGGATGGAGCCGGTGACGCCGACCGCGCAGCAGGTGAAACAGGCGGCGGACCTGCTCATCCTGGCGCAAGCGCCGATGATTCATGCGGGCAGCGGGGTGTTGCACGCGCAAGCGTACGAAGCACTGCAAAAAGTCGCGGAATTTCTGCACGCGCCGGTCACGACGAGCTGGGCCGCACGCGGGGTGTTGCCGGAAACGTCGCCGCTGGCGATTCCGATGCCGCATGTGAAGGTGAATCACAAAGTGCGGAACGACGCGGACGTGGTGCTGATTGTCGGCTCGCGGGTGGGGGAAACAGACTGGTGGGGGAAGCCTCCGTATTGGCGTCATCCGTCGGAACAAAAGACGATACAGGTGGACGTGGATGCAGACATGTTGGGCCTGAACAAACCGGCCAACCTGGGAATCGTCGCGGACTGCAAGCGTTTTCTGGAACTTCTGTCCGATGACCTTGCGCAGAGAAAGGGGGACGTTCCCCCTTCTGTGGCGGAGGCGCGGCGGACTCGCGTTGCGGGGTATGGGAAGGCGATGCAGGAGGACCGAGCGGGGTGGGACAAGGCGCTTTCGGACCTGGCGATACCGATGCACCCGGCGCACATTGCGACCGTCTGTGATGAGGTGTTTCCGAAAGACACGGTGCTGGTCGCGGATGGGGGGAACGCGACGATCTGGGCGATGTTCTATCACCGAGCCAAGGTACCGGGCTGCCTTCTGTCTACGTTCAAGTTTGGGATGTTGGGAGCCGGTATGGCGCAAGCGGTGGCAGCGGGGGTGGCGCGACCGGGGAAGCCGGTGTGTTGCATCATCGGGGACGGGGCGTTCGGTTTTCACCCGCAAGAAATCGAAACGGCGGTGCGGAACCGGGCGCAGGTCATCTACATCGTGCTGTGTGACAAGCAGTGGGGCATGGTGAAGATGAATCAGCAGTTCATGTTGCGACCTTTCAAGACAATGTTGTTCAAAGCCCTGGACCCGGACGAGACGATCAAGGCGGACTTGGGGGAGATTGCCTTTGACAAGTTGGGGGTGTCGATGGGGGCGCACGGAGAACGGGTGTCTGACCCTCGGGAACTCAAGCCGGCGCTTATGCGGGCGATTGGATCGGGGAAATGCGCGGTCGTGCATGTGGATGTCGATCCGGTGAAACACATGTGGGCCCCCGGTCTCATCCACTTCAAAAAAATGCACGAGGAACCCAAAGGGTAGGGGGTTGTGAAAGGAACCGGTTGTGGCTGACATTGATCAGGTTCGGCTGAACTTCAATCCGCAGACGCTGTTTGTCCTCAACTGCGTGCTGGGTTTTGTGATGTTTGGGGTGGCTCTGGAAGTGAAACCAGAGGATTTCCGCAAGGCGTTGCGCACGCCGCGCGCACTCCTCATCGGTTTGCTGGGGCACCATGTGCTGTTTCCGGCGTGTACGTACCTGCTGGTGCTGGCCCTGAAACCGCAGCCGAGCATTGCGCTGGGCATGTTGCTGGTGGCGTCGTGTCCGGCGGGGAACATCTCGAATTTTCTGACGCACTATTCGCGGGGAAATACCGCGCTGTCGATTGCGATCAGCACGTTGTCTACGTTGCTCGCGGTGTTCATGACGCCCATCAACATTGCGTTTTGGGGGGGACAGTATGGACCGGCGCAACCGATCTTGCGGCAGGTGGCGGTGAACCCGGTCGAGATGTTTGTGCATGTGCTTCTGCTGCTGGGCATTCCGCTCACTTTGGGAGTCCTCACGTCGCGGCGTTTTCCGACGCTGACAGAGCGCATGCAAAAACCGATGAAAGCGTTTTCGTTGCTTGTGTTTCTGCTGTTTGTGGTGTTCGCGCTGGCGGCGAATTTCAAGTACTTCGTGGCGTTTGTGGGGCTCGTGGTGGGGGTTGTGTTTTTGCACAATGCGTCGGCCCTGCTCATGGGATACGGGCTGTCGTCTCTTTTGCGTCTGTCGGAACGGGACCGCCGGGCCGTCACGATGGAATGCGGAATCCAAAATTCGGGGTTGGGTTTGATCCTGATTTTCAACTTTTATGATGGACTGGGAGGCATGGCTGTGGTGACGGCGTGGTGGGGCGTTTGGCACATCGTGGCGGGGCTGTCGCTTGCGACGTTCTGGTCGCGTCGCGTGCCCCAGCAGGAGGCGGCATGAACACCCCGAAAGAAACCCCAGAAAACACAAAAGGGGGCCCGTGCGTGTTTGTTACGGGGGCGAGCGGCTATGTGGGGTCGCTTTTGGTTGCGGCGCTGGCTGCGGGGCCAGGGAAAGCGCGCCGAATCGTCGCTGCGGATGTGCGCGAGGTGCCAAAAGAACGGCGTTTGCCGGGTGTGGTGTATGTTCGCGCGGACATTCGGACCCCTGACCTCCGATCGCTTCTGGCAGAGCACGAAACAGACATCGTGGTTCACCTGGCCTCCATCGTCACACCGGGAAGACACAGCAACCGGGAGTTCGAGTATTCCGTGGACGTGCTCGGGACACAGAATGTGCTGGATGCTTGTCTGTTTGCGAATGTGAAAAAGATCATCGTCACGTCGAGCGGCGCGGCCTATGGCTACCATGCAGACAACCCCGCGTGGCTCACAGAGGACTGTCCCCTGCGCGGCAACGAGGCGTTTGCGTACTCCCATCACAAGCGTTTGGTGGAAGAAAAACTGGCGGTCTTTCGGGACAAGTACCCAGAGCTGGGGCAGGTCATTTTCCGCATCGGGACGATTTTGGGCGAAACGGTCCGAAACCAAATCACGGACCTGTTCGAGAAACCCCGCCTGATTGCAATCCGGGGGGCGGACAGCCCGTTTGTGTTCATTTGGGACCAAGATGTCGTGGGTTGTCTGCTGCACGCCGTGGCGACCGAAAAAACGGGCATTTACAACGTCGCGGGGGATGGAGTCCTGTCGCTGCGCGAGATTGCGAAACGGCTGGACAAACACTGCTTGGAACTGCCACCGGACGTTCTGCGCATCGCGCTCAGGGGTCTCAAATGGCTTAGACTCACGCAATACGGACCCGAGCAGCTCGACTTTTTGCGCTACCGACCGGTGCTGGCCAACACGAAGCTCAAAACGGAGTTCGGCTACGTACCAAAACTCAGTTCGGAATCCGTTTTCGAGCTGTACCGCAGAGCCAAACACCGATGAAAACAGACGGGGTCTTTCAGATGATCACAAGTGGTTCTTACCGACGGAGAATAGGCGTGGGCCGACCAGAGACCTTTTTTTGGCGGGCCAATCCCCAAAAGGGTTCCAAGAAGGGGAAATACGGCACGACAGAAAAAGGGTCGCCGGGAAGGTCTTGTCCCCCGTCAATAGGTGCGCTGAGTCGGTATGGGGGGAGGGACCCACGCCGTGCGATATGTTGGTTGTGAACATCTGAAAGGACGGGGTCTAGGACAGGGTTTATGACGGATTCGAGTTTGATCACGGTGGTGGCGGTTCTGATCGTGTTTTTTGCAGCCTTCCAACAAACCTTATCGGGGTTTGGTTTTGCCTTGATTACCATGCCGCTACTCAGTTTCATCTTTGGTTTGCGGGTGGCGGCACCGTTGATTGCGCTGATTGGGCTTTCGCTCTTTACAATCAACTTGTTGCGGTATCGCTCAAAAGTTGATCTTGCTGAAGTGAAACCGCTGGCGCTTTCAGCTGTTTTGGGTGTGCCTTTCGGGATTTGGATCTTGGTACATGCCAGGGAAGGCATCGTCAAAACTGCGTTGGGCGTGATTTTGATTGCTTATGCGCTGTATTCAGCGTGGAATCCGGTTCTTTTGCACATCCGCACGCGGCATTTTGCTGTGTTGGCCGGTTTTTTGTCCGGTGCGCTGGGCGGTGCATACAACACGTCGGGTCCTCCGCTTGTCGTATATGGTTCCCTACGGCACTGGAACCCAGATGAATTTCGCGCCATGCTTCAATTGCCTCTGTTTGTCAGCGCAACGATCACCGTCACCGGGCATGTTCTTTCGCACCATGTGACCGAGCAAGTGCTCTGGCTTTATGCCGCAGCAGTGCCTGCGCTTTTGTTTGGAATCTTTGTTGCGTCGCGCGTGGAGCGTTTTATCAACAAGAAATTGTTTCGCAACATCGTCATCGGAATGGTGTTCCTGCTCGGCCTGTCGCTGATCCTCCGCTCAGTTTTCCGCTAATTCCAAAACAGAACAAATTACCCGACAGACTTCGGCTTCGGACTGTTTGTTGAGGTCAACACTACGTCGTGACCAAACAGCAGGAACGAGACCGAAAAGAGGCCGAAGGCGGGGATGAGATAGCGCGGATTGAACTCAAAGAGAGAAAAAATCACAGCGTGTCCAATGAACAACGCAGTCACAAACAACAGCACACCGAGTGCGTTGCGATTTCGCTGCCTCCGTTGAAGAAGAGACATCGCGACAATGCCAACGAACAGAAACAATTCAATTCCTCGATACCATTTGACGAATTTCACTTCAGCACGAGCGTGCTTTTCTATCTGCTCAATCAAATGAGAGCTGGGTGAACGCTCATAATAATAGGCATACGTCCACCAGACAGCGGATGTTCCTTCATCTCGGTAGAGTGCTCGACGAAGCTTGCAAAGCGCAATCGCTGTTGTTTGTCCAAAACCCTTTTCTTGCAACGCATGAACGAACACTTTGATCAAAGGAATATCCACATCACGCCGGGCCGCCGTTTCGGCTGCCAGAGACCATGAACCGCAATCTGCGGGCTTGTTTGGATCAGCCTCGACAAAACCTGCATAGAAAGGCGTTCTCTGATGATACTTTGCGACACTGTTTCTCACGCTTCCATGATGCAAAATCGCCTCGGAGGCCACCGCCAAAAGAAGGCACGGAATCAGTAATCTTATTTTGTGCAGAAAGGATCGCTGTACTGGGAACAGCCATGAAAATATGTGAAACACCAGGATTACAATGGAAAAAATGAACATCGCTTGGGCCCGCATCGAAAAGGCCAAAAACAAGAGTAACAAACCAATATAGTTCGTAGTCTGACTTTTTGACAGAAACAGCAACTGTAATCCAGATAGCAAAAAGCAAGAATGGACGATCATGACCTCTACGGTGGCAACCAGAGGCGTCCAAATCAGCACCCAGAGCAAAAAGGGCACCAGTGCAAGCAACCGGAAAAGGACGTTTTCGCGCACGGAAAAAATGGCGAAATGCACTGTGATTGAAAAGGCCATGACGTAACACAGCGTGTGAAGAATCACCGCACAGGTCGAGGGCGCCCATCCCATCGCCTTCAGTGGCCAATACAGCAGCAAGAGCGCACCGCCCTTGACATACTGACGAATATCCCCAGCCGCCGACCAGTAATCAGAAAAATCCGAGATGGGCAACACCGGAAACTTGATCCCATAGGAAATCAGACCTTTGATTTGAAAGATTCCAACGACCACCAGCAGGGCAAACAATCCCACCTTCAGTGGTCTCATGGTCTTTTGATCGAACAGCATCAGCAGTCTCCTAAACTGTAAAATAGCCGATACGTTCCCATTGCTCTGCATGGGCGATATTCGTCATCACTGCATCGAGCGGAACATTCGCATCGCGCAGGATGCGCGCATACAACGGAATATCTTGCGGTCTGCCCCATCGCTCAGGGCAAACCAGACAAACCCTAAACAGCCGAAAAGTCGAGGCCAAATCGGGGGAATAGGGCAACACTGTGTTCGTGTCCATCCACAGCCAATCGACCAGACCCTGCAAACGAATGGCTTGCTCGATCGGCTCAGCCTCAGAAAATCGCACAGCAATCGAATGGACAAATTGATCACGCCGGGATCGATTGGCTCGAATTGCGTCTCGATCTGCATAGCCACAAGCCCGATAGACGTAGGGAAACTCGACATCGAGCAAAAAATAGTCGTCCCGAGAAATCCGAAATTTCTCCGCCAATTCGATGCAACGCCGCTCAATCCCCGCTTCTTTGATGTTAAAAATGATATGTCGATGGCGAAATGCTGATAGATATTCTTCCAAATCCTGGCCACTGCCTGGATCATGTGACAGATAGAGGCGATCGGTACGGTTGTCGTGGCGCACATCGACTTCCACGCCAAAACGCGCCGGAATCAACGATAGCTCATTGCTGCGATTGATCCGATGACAAATAATCATATCAATCTCCACATGACCGATCTTTCTTTAGCTGTTTGCGTTGGCAGCGGTTCCTTCTCGCAATTGTTTCATGAACAGCAGGGTGCGACGGATGTTGCGCGCTTTCGAGCGCCAATGAAACGCCCATTTCGATTCGCCGTGTTCCCGCGCGCCAAAATGAACATCAAACGTCAACACCTGATAGCCATGTTCGCGAGCCAACCAGAAGAAATACAGATCCAGCGAAAGGTCTGTTGGCGGTGCTATCGCTAAATCCAGCAGTGAACGGTCAAATGCCTTGGGTTGCGCGTTGATATCGGCCAAATTCATGTGAAGCAATGCCATGCCGGCTGCTTGCATTCCCATGGTAAACAGCGTGTCTTTGATGGGCCGTTCCCGACGGCGGCCCTTCACCAGAGTGCGTTCCGGTTGCGGCGAGGAAAGCAAAAGATCAAACGCACGCAGCACATCGGACGGCGGGGTTTGCCCATCGGCATGTGTCCACGCCAGGTATTGCCCGCGACAAGCCCTCAAACCGGTCATGATGCCATGCCCATAACCAACATTGGGAGACGGAACCTCGACAACGCGAATGAAGTCTCTGCCGGGTTTTGCCAATTCAGCAGCAAACACCTGAGCACTGTCGTCCGTGCTTCCGTTGTTGACCAAAACAACTTCAAAATCTTGCGGGTCTTTTGCCAAATCAGCAAACCGCCGAATCAAATTCGGCAGATTGCCCGCTTCATTGTAACAGGGAACCACTATCGATTTCAGGGGCTTCACAGCATACTCCATCATTCGCATTTGGCCATGGGGCGACCGTTGCGAAACACGTCGTTCCAGTATTGAAAAGTTTTGAGTTCCTCTGGCGTTCCCCAAGTGATGTATTTATCCAGAACGAACGCGCGGACTTTTCTGCCTTGTTCGACCATACGACGGGCGATTGTATCGACATAAAATTCTTGATTGACTCTTTCATTGGCTGCGATCAACGCCGCGATTTCTTTCCGACACAAGCCCGCCGATCGAAACCAGAAGGTGCCCGTAATGACTGCTTGCTCGACGAGCGGGACGTTTGCCACGGGTTGCTTCACTGCCACTTGCGTGATCTTGTCTCCGTCGAGCCGCAGCCAGCCATACATGTGCGGACGCCACAGGGCCGGCAGGTGGCCACGGGCGCACCAGACGACCAGCTCGGCGTCGCTCTGCTCGAACGCTCGCCACTTCGCTACGTCGTACACATAGCCGGTATCACACGGAGCGATGAGCACGGGCTGTTCCGCCGCAACGCCATCCAAACCAAGTTCGACGGTGCAAGCCTGCCCCTCTGTGACGCGATCGAGCTGGATCAGGCGCGGCGTGGGTTTCCAATCGCGCAAAAGGGCTTGAAATTGCGGAAGCGGGGCGTGCTCGGCCTGCGCGACCAGCGTTGGATGTTCGCCAACGCCGGTTGCCCGATGCGGCAAACATGACAACGCCTGCGCCACCATCGGTCGTCCGGCGACCTCAATCAGCGGCTTGGGTTCGGCATAGCCTTGCTCGGCAAATCGTTGGCCTCGACCTGCCATGGGAATCACCTGGGCCGACGGTGTTTCGCATTCGGCGACTTCCGCCAAAAAAGCATCAATTCGTCGCATGGCACGGGCCCAGCTTTCAAAATCTTGCAGGTCTTCCGGCGTTCCCCATTGAAAGAAATGCTGGACTTCTTTTACGCGAACCGTTCCCCCATCCTCGATGAGTTTTTGCATCAATGTACTCACATAAAATTCGCCGTTTACACGTTCAGCTGAATCAAACAACTTACGCGAAAGCTGTTTTAGACGGTCGCCACGCTTGAAATAATAGAGTCCCGTCGAAGCATATTCATTAAATTTATTTTCCGTAAAATGATGTTTTTCGCGAATTTCGATGACGCGATTTCCTTCATTTCTCATATATGCATATAGCGTTGGACCAAGCGAATGAGGATGAAAACCGCGATAACCTGTCATTGCACCGTCGCAGGGATGGACAGCCAACCAATCCGTCAAAGCAGACAGCGGTTCGTCTACTCCAAAGTCGCAATAATTGACCAACACATCTTCTGCATCTGCGATGTCGTCGGCGCATTCGAGGATGGTGCGAACGGGGCCGTCCTTGTGCGGCGGAACGACGCGGATGGTCGCCTGGGGACGCAACGCTCGCAGCGCCGAGACGAGCGGCGTGTTTTCCGCGTGGATGGAATTGACGGCGAACAAATACTTGCCGTCGAGAGGAAAGCCCGATAGCACGCGCTCGATCATGGGGGCACCATCGACGGGAATGAGGGGCTTTGGCTCGGAATAGCCAGCTTTTTGGTAACGGGTGCCGAAACCAGACATGGGGACGAAAATCAGCACGGGACAGCTCCCAAAGTCATTCGGTATTGCTCTGCGGGCATGCCGACGATTTCGTCGGTGGCTTCCGCTGGCAGGAAGTGGGCATCGTCTTGCAGCTCGTCGAGCACAAAGTCGTGCGTCGCTGAAAGTTCGATGGCGTTGGACAATTGGCTCGCGTTTGGGGCGACGAGCAGTCGGTCGCCTGTTTCGGACACGAGCATGTGCGCACGACGAAGCGGGCTCGCCGAGGCCGCCTCGAAAAGATTCCGGGTGGGGACAAGGACGATGCTGGCGTACACCGCTGCGTCGGGAAAGAGCACTTGGCCCGCCAGAACTTCGGCAGGATAGAGGCGCGGCGGCAGCGACAGCGAAACGCGCCCGTCTGGCAAGGTCTGGATCGGGGCGGATGCGTATTGTGTGAAGCGGGCCGAGAGAGAACCTCGACACCGGGCCTGCCAGCCGACCGCAGCCTCGAAAGCCAGCGTCAGCTCTATGGCTCGGTCCGCCGTGTCCGCGTAGACCAAAAGACCGTGCGAACGCAGCAGCAAAACGCAGTCACGTTGACCCGGAAGACAGTTCCGCACGTTGAGCGCAAGGTCGCGACCCGGCGGTGCATACGAAACGGGAAACACAGCGACGGCAGGATGGCCTGGCAGCGCGGCTGGGATGCGCGCCGATCGCGAACATCCACACAGAAGCGAACCGAGGCTGTGGGTGTGCGCGACCACACGGGCACCAAGGACGTGCAAATACGTCTCGATCGACGGACGAGGCGTTCTCGCAAACAGCGCGTCCGCCGATTGGGAATCACCGTCGAGCGCAGACAATCCGAGCGCGAGCGGCAAACGCGCGTGCCCCGTCGGCTGATCGACCTCGGTCAGGCGACGACCACTCGCTTTCACCCACAGTTCCGCATGTACACTTTTCACCGACACATTGCCGCCCGGACCTTGCACAAAATCGCAGCCGCCGAGCGCGTGGCCCAATCGACGGAGCGCGGCCCGGATTTCCGAATCCTGTTTCATACGAGCAGCTCCTGCGCCACTTCGACGAGGGTTTGGCCGTCCGCGTCGCCGCTGGAGGGTTTGACCCGCACGTAGGGGAGACCGAGCCGTTTGGCACCCTCGACATCTCTTTCGGCGCTGTCCCCGACGACAATGCAACACGAAAGGGGAACCCCCAACCGAGCCGCTGCCAACTGGAAAATGGCCGCGCCGGGTTTGTCGGTTGCGACCTCTTCACTGACGACCACAGCATCGAAAAAACCGAGCAGATCGAAGTGTTCGAGCTTCCAAAGCTGGATGTCCAGCGTCAGGTCGCTTACCAGCGCCAAACCATGTCCGCAGCGTCGCCAGCCGACCAAAAGTTCACGCGCACCAGGACGCAATTGGGCGTGGGCCAAAAAGGTCCGCCAGAAACCGCGTTCCCACGCTCGCACCTGGCCGAGCAAATCGAGCCGCCCGGCCCGATGGACGAGTTCATGCAGATACAACAGACGAGAGTGGCTTGCCCCACACGGACCCACACGCTGCTTGACGGCCTGTCGGGAAGCATCCCAGAACCGACGAACGGTCTCTGCGGATTGACCGAGCGCATCGACCAGTTGGGCCAGAACGTACCGACGGGCGACCTGCTCGGCTGGATGGTAGTCGTACAGCGTGTCGTCGAGGTCGAGCAGCATCGCTCGTTTGGGCGGGCGACTCATGTAATCGTTCTCCGCAGACGGACACTCATCGCATACAGCAGCGCCAGCTGGACCACACCCCGCGCGCCCGAGAGAAAACCCGGCTCGGCCAGAAGCTCATCGGCGCTGGGAATCGTCGATTCCGCCAATGCGGAAAGCGCCTCGGCAGGCACAGAACCTCGAATGATCACGCGGTCGCGCGCCAGTGCTTCGTCGGGTTCCCAGGACACCTGAAGCGACGGAATCCGTTCCAGCGCATCGACCCATTGCAAGGGTTCAAGGGAACTGGCCATTTCCAATTCCAACGCAAACGGTTGTTCCTGTTTCCCTTTCCCAGCGTCGGTTTCCTGTGTGGCTGGCACGGCCGGCGTCGCGGGCGCGACGGCAAGGTGTCGAACCACCACGTCGGCGTGTTTCATTTGCGGCATCACGTACTTGTCCGCGTCGGGACGCCGACGTTCCAGTTGCTCCAACACCTGTTCTTTGCTGTAGCCGCGCTTGCTCATGTCGCGCGCAACTTTCCAGTTCTGACGCAATTCTGTTGCGGGGTTCACGAAAACGCGCAGATGAAAAACCTGTCTTTGCGACGGCAAATAAAAAGGATGCAGTCCGACGATGCACATAAAGTCATTCGGAGACACAAGAAGAGGCTCGGTGAATCGGCCCGTTCCGTGGTCGTAGTGCCGTCGTCGAACTTGCCGGTTGTTGCGGAGTGCAATCAAGCTTTCCAACTGCGCCGCCAGATGATTCCCGCGTGGGTCGAGGTGTGTGTATCGCGTCCACATCGAATCGCCGCGTTCCCAACGATGATCGTCGTCGCCGTTCAGGAGCGTCAGCCGCCCGCCCAACAGCCTGGCCAAGTCCGCTCCAATCGTGTGTTTGCCCGCGCCGCTGTCTCCACCGATGCCAATCATGAAGTTCTCGTCGCGCATGCGGTAGACGGCGCTCGACTGAACGCCGCGCTGGTACAGATCGAACGCCGTCAGGATCGCGGTGCCAAACAGCGTCGTCCACACGATGTTGACGGCGTGAGGACCAAACAGCCACGGAACCGCGTGGCGCAGACTCGATACAGCCGTTGCCGCCGTGCCAGCCCCAAGGAACGGTTCCAACGATTCGAGCATGAGCACCGGATCGGAAACAAAAAAATACGAAAGATACGCCGTCGATAAACCCGCCATGGCCAAACGTCCTCGACGAGCAAACCGGGCATACATGTAAGAACAAAACGGCACCGACCACACAAACCAGCCAGGCTGCGGCGGCAAGAGCGCCACGAGCCCCGCGTACACGGCACCCAGGTAGTTTAGTGTCAGGTCCTGGCTTACCTTGCGGTAGCTCGAAAACCGCAGCAGCGCGACCAGGAGCGCGGCAGGTGCCAAATACAAAAGCGGCCCGTTTGAACCATAAGCGAGCGTCACCGACCACAGCCTGAGGGATTCCGCATTGCGAAACACCATCGCGCGAAACGCCGCCGATTGCGCCGGAACAAGCAAAAGCGCAAAAGCCGCAAACGTCGTGATCAGCAAAAAGCGCAATGCTTCTGTCCGCGAAGTTCGCGAATGCAGAAGATAGACGGCGACAAACGGCACAGCGATCAGCAAATGCGCTTTTGTGGCGATAGCAAAACCCAGCAACAACGCCGCCGCATGCGTCTTCCTTGCAAACACAAGCTGGAGCACAAGACACAGCAGCGCCGTCGGAATCAAATCGAGTTGGCCGTGAACATACGTCGCGTAAAACACAATCGGATTCAGCCAATACACTGCCAGAACTTCGACCGATTGATTCCGCAACCAACGAAAAAGCAAGAGACAAACCACAAGGTCTGCGGCCAAAAGGGGCAACCGCAACAGAAGAAGGCCCACAAACCCGCCCGGCTCGACGGGAAACACCAGCGAAAGAAGCCAAGGCGGCGCAAGAATCCCTAGCATTCCGGGACCATATGGAAACGCCATCGGTTCGCCGCGCGCAAGAAACTCGGCGTAGGGATCGGCAAAGTGACTTTTCACAAAAAAAGCCACAAACGGCGCGAACCAGCGCGTCGCAACGTGCGAGCCAAGCACCAAACTCGCCAGCAACTTGAGCCCCAAGCCGAACCAAAACAGCCGATGGCTCGCAAGAACACGCACATCGCCGCGCAGCAGACCGTGTTTTGGCGCAACCAAGGTTCGGGTCGGCACCGTGTGCAGGGCCTCATCGGACACAGATGGCGCTTCCCAAACATCATGTGCCGCCGAGTGTGGCGACTGCGGGCGCTCGATATGCACAGGACCGGCCATGGAACGGGCGGGTCATATCGCGGCCAGCCTTGGTTTTTCAAGCAAAAACGTGTCGAGGTTGCCTCTGTGCCATGCGCCATTTGGCAAGAACGCGCTTCGACGGAAACAGCACATTTCGATGGAAACGGCACGTTTCGATTGCGCAAGTCGCCAAATACAAGCGGCACACGCCGCGCAAATCAAGCTTGACGGTGCGATTTGGATGACGTAAGAGGCCCCGGAATCGTCGCCGCAAGCCTTTCGATGGGCTGCCAATGACGACAAGCAACATCCATCCACTTACTAAACAACTTAGGGAGAATCGAGATGAGTCACACTGTATGCGTTTATTGCAACAGCAAAAACATAGAAACTGCATACAAACGCAGCGATGACAAGATGGTCTTACGCTGCCACGATTGTGGACTTTTGTTTCTTGATTTTCCCTATGAAAATATCTCAGAACTATACCAAAATAACTATTACAATCAAACGAAAGATTCGCCTGATGGATTGGGCCATTCTGTTTCGATTGGATATCATGGATATGCGGAACGAGGCATCTATGAATTTCGTTGGCAACAAGCGGTTACACGGCTTTTTGCCTTGTACCCATTTCATGCGGCGCAAGCTCGCACCAAGGGGCGAAAACGCTCGTCGCTGCGGCTCCTTGATGTGGGATGTTCAGATGGCAGTTTTCTGAGCTTTTCGCGAGACGATGGCTTGGACGTAACGGGGATCGAGCTGGTCGAGTCCGCAGCGGCGCGGGCAAAATCGCGCGGTTTTGCGGTTCAATCGCTTTCGCTTGAGCAGTTTAAGTCGAATCAAAAATTCGATGTGCTGACCGCCTGGGATGTAATCGAACACTTGCCGGATTTGCGCGCCGCATTCGCCAAGATTGATTCTTTGCTGAAAGATGATGGCGTATTTTTGTTCTCAACACCGGATGCCGGGGCCCCGGAAGTTGTCGCCGATGGAGACAGTTGGATTGGTTATCGTATATCGCACGAGCATTTGTCTTTTCTGACAGAGCCGTTTTTGCGAAAAAGTCTGACAGCGGCCTTTGGGTGTGAACCCGCGATGGTCTCGTTCGTGATTCCGTCTTACGACGAAAATACCTACAGCACACTGCTTGGTGTGATCCGAAAAGGCGGTTTACGTGCCGAAGATCAGACACTGATGGATTCGATTCGACAAGGCACATTGGTGGATCATGAGCGGAATCGACTAGAACAGCTTTGGCTCTATGCCCAATTTCAGCAGCTTGACGTGGATTCTCTCTCAAAGGAGCCGATATCATCGCCCGTCGAGCGAGCAACACTGCTGGGCTGGGCGTATCACCTGGCGAATGATTCGGAGCGCGCGATTGAACACTTGGAGTTTGTGAAACAGGAACGCCCAGAACTGTGGCCGCTGATTGCGTTTGAGCGAAAACGTCAATATGTGGCTGAACAAGCTGAATCGAAAGTGCTGACCCAGCAAATCCAGGAACTTCAGAAAAATCGAGTGGTGCTTGAGTCGAGACTTCGGCAACAGCACGAGGCGATCCTCTATCACGAAGCGCATTCAAATACGATGATGCAATCAGTCACTTGGAAACTTGGTCGTGCCGTGACAAGCAAAGTGGAGCAAATTCCGTTTTCGCATCAAGCACTCGAAGCAATGCAGGTCGTGCGAAACTTGTCTCATCGAGCACTCGAGACAGTCGAGATTGCGCGAAACGATGGGTTAAGAGGAGTGCTCAGCGCAACACTTCAGCATGCGGAAACAGCGATACACGCATCACTTCCAAGCTTGAAAGTCTTGCCTTATCTTTCTCCCAAAACCTTCTCTCGATTTCAGGATGCCCCGATGGTGTTTGTCTTTCTTCCATCGGTCATCTGGCATTTGACGCTTTTTCAAAGACCGCAACACTTGGCTCGCGCATTGGCTCATATGGGATATCCCGTGATCTATGATGAAACGGGAGAGCAAGGTTTAAGCTCCTATGCATACGTTGCAGATGACGCCGCTGGGTTTCATGAATTAGAACCCAATGTATTCTTGTATAGAGGTGATCAAAAACTGCTCACAGAGGTTCCAAACGCTGTATTGTGGACGTTCACTTATAATCACCACATGCGAATCCACTATCCTGATGGTACGCGGGTTATTTATGACTGGATCGACGATTTGGCGGTGTTTCCACACGATCAAGCGTTCTTGGCCGCAAATCACTCGCAGGCAGTCCAAACTGCGGACGTCGTTTTTTCTGTGGCCAACATTCTGCATGAGCAAGCGCAAGCCAGTCGCTCGGATGCAATCTATTTGCCAAATGGCGTTGAATTTGATCGGTTCAACTTGCCGGACGATGCGCCTCTTCCCGACGATCAGAAGTTTCGCGCGATTGTCGAAATGGGAAAACCCATCGCAGGATACTATGGTGCCTTGGCCAATTGGTTCGACTATCAATTGCTAGCCCAAGTGGCCGTACGACGACCCAATTGGAACTTTGTGCTGATTGGGGTTCCATTCGATGATTCGTTTGAGCGGTCCAAGCTTCGTCGGTTACGAAATGTGTTCTATCTTGGACCGAAGCCGTATGAAGAACTGCCGCTGTACTTGCATCGATTTTCTGTGGCGATGATCCCGTTTTTAATCAATGATATTACGCTTGCAACTTCACCGCTGAAGTTGTACGAGTATTTCGCTGGAGGCAAACCAACGGTTACGACGGCAATGCCGGAGTGTATGGCCTATGATGAAGTGCTGATTGCGCATCATGCAGCAGAGTTTTGCGCACATTTGGACACGGCACGCGAACAGGGCCAAAACGGCGATTTTCGCAGTCGTGTGCGGCAACTCGCGTTGGGAAATACTTGGAAGGAGAGGGCTGCACAGGTCATTACAGCGATTCAGACCATTCCAACGAAGAATCCAGATCTAGAACACAACGAGCCCAAGTTGGAATTGAGAGAACAAATTTTACAAAGCCTCTATTCAGGAATAAAATTCCTTGAACGGAAACTTCCCGAGCAACGCAAACAGGCATAAGCAAGCAGCCTTTCAGGTGACCACATGCCGCATGTCACAGCGCGCGTTCTCGTCTTGTGTCACCCGGCGTCTTTCAGATGGTCACAACCTTCCAATCTCCCGGCGCGGGTCCCCCTACCCTCCGACACTTTTTCTGTCGTGCCGTATTTCCTCTTCTTGGAACCCTTTTTGGCATGGCCCGCCAAAAAAAGGTCTCTGGTCGGCCCACGCCTATTTGTTCCTCGGGAACGCCGTTTGTGACCATCTGAAAGCCCGGCGTGGGTTGCGGTCTTTCAGATGGTCACAACCAACATATTTTCGTCAGTAAGAACCATTTGTGATCCGCTGAAAGGTCGTGGTTTATAGGCAGTGGATCATCAGGCGAAATCGCGAGCAGGCTGTGGTGATGTCTGCATAGGCGTCATAGGGTCTTGGATTTTTGCAAAACTCAAAGCGATCTGCCCATGACGTACCGGTTTTCAAACCCAAATAACCACCACCATAAGAAAGCCACACATCGACATCGTAATCGCGGCTCCGGTTGAAATACGTCAACTTGAGGAAGGTACCTCGGGGGACGTTGAAGGTTTTGGGGATGACATCCATCTTGCAAAAATTGTCGACATGAATATCGACGTTTTGGCCAGACGGAAAGGTCATATCGGGTGCCGGAGTTAAATCTGGCAATGGGGTCAGGTCGGGCGGGCGAGCGAAATCCGGGGAGGGACTCAGATCGGTCTGTGAAACAGGCAAATCGGTTTCCACCGAAAAGTCCCAGGTGTCTTGCCCTGATAGATCTTTGGGGGTTGGCACCTGCGCATCGTGTTTGTCGGAAGGGTCGGGGTCGCGCAGACCATCTCTTTGACATGCGGACAGCAAAAGAACAGTCCCCAACCACGCTGTTGTGCTGAAAAAAGACTTCATCAAACCGCCTAAGCTGCGATCACGATTGCGGTCAGGAGGCTTTCAACCGACGGATGAGCTCGCGCAAGCGCCTTGAACCTCCGCTGTCGCGCGAAACAAACTTGATGCCCACGCCGGCACTGTTTTTGGTAGCGACTTTGCTTTGAAGCGGCACAGGCACCGCGCCGCCGGGCAGAAGAACATGCACGACCACGCCGTCGCCGATTTCGGGAAGCGCCTCTTCCATGCGCAGAAAGGCCCCGCCGACCGAAATCTCTGCAAGCTCGCCCGAGTGGCTGCCCCGTTCGCCGTCCCGTTCAAACGTGACGGGCATGGTGACCGGATAGCGCGGATGGCGTCGTTTGTGCAGGTTGACTGTCCCGGCCAGCGCCGCCAACCATCCATCGCGCTTTTCGGCGTCTTCCTTCAGAAACTCGACCACCGCGCCGGCTCGAACGCGCAAACGCGGCAGCGCCTGACGCCAAGACAAAACCCGACCGCGCAAAAGTGCTTTGCCGGGAATGCTCCTGACCGACAGCTCGAGGACCACTTCCGTACCCGTTTCAACGGACGTTGTAGTCGGCACGAACAAACCACCGTTTGGAAGATCGCGACGATAGGCAGAAAGGGCCTCGTCTCCCGTGACAAAACGCATCTTGAGTATCTGCATGGCGGGCGGACGTTATCACAAAGAAGTCCACACACAATCCTTCCCTTCCACATCGCTTTCCACATGGGTTGGCCCATGGGTTGGTGCCTGGGTTTGCCCTGGGCCGGTTTGCCTGGGCCGACTGTGCTTGGTGTTGTGATCTTTTCGCCAAGGTTTGAAGATGGCGGTAGGGTCAAGCCCCAAAAGGCTTGAAAACAGGTCCCGCCTTGGAGGCCCCGCATGAGACCCGAATTTTCCCCGCGTCGCGGGCAGAACCAGAACCTTTTGGCGCTCGTGCTGGCGGGTGGCGAGGGGCGACGCCTCTGGCCGCTCACGGCGGACCGCGCCAAACCTTCCGTGCCGATCGGAGGCCGCTATCGGCTGATCGATTTTGTGCTGTCGAATTTGGTCAATTCCGGCGTGCTCAAAATCAAGGTGCTCACGCAATACATGAGCGACTCGCTCAACAGCCACATCGCACGGGGTTGGCGTCTGCCCGCGATGCTCGATCAATACGTCGAACCCGTGCCCGCGCAGCAGCGTCGAGGCCGCGAATGGTTCAAAGGCTCCGCCGACGCCATCTATCAGTCCCTCAACGTCATCACCGATGAAGACCCCGACTACGTGCTCGTGTTCGGCGGCGACCACGTTTACAAGATGGACGTGCAGCAAATGCTCGATTTCCACCTGGACAGCCACGCGGACTGCACGGTGGCGTGCATCCCGGTTCCCGTCGAAGAAGCCAAAGCCTTCGGCGTCATTGAGGTCGATGAAACCGGTCGCATCCTCTCGTTTGCCGAAAAGCCCACCGAGCCTCGCCACATCCCCGGTCGGCCCGGTTTCGCGCTCGCGTCCATGGGCAACTACATTTTCAACACCCGCGCGCTCATCCAGCAGCTTGTCCTCGACGCCGAAACCACCGCCAGCAGCCAGCACGATTTCGGTCGCAACATCTTGCCCGACATGGTCGGCAAGCGCGCCCTGTACGCCTACGACTTCATGCGCAACAACATTCCCGGCATGGACGAACGCGAGCGCGGGTATTGGCGTGACGTGGGCACGATCAACCAATACTTTTTGGCCAACCTGGATTTTGTTCAGGTCGTGCCGGTCTTCAACCTGTACAACTCCCGCTGGCCCATGCACACCTGGGTCCGGTCGCTGCCTCCGGCCAAGTTCGTGTTCAACGAGGACGGCCCCGGCGGCACCCGGCGCATGGGGTACGCGACCAATTCGCTCGTCAGCGAGGGCTGCATCGTGTCGGGCGGCCACGTCGATCAAAGCGTCCTGGGCCCGCGCGTCCGCATCAACAGCTTCGCCCACGTCGAACAGTGCATCCTCCACGAAGGCGTGGACATCGGTCGCCACTGTCGCATTCGCCGCGCCATCATCGACAAACACATCCGCATCCCCGCCAGCACCGAAATCGGCTATGACCCCGACGCCGATCGCCGCCGCTTCCAAGTCATCGACAACATCGTTGTCATCCCCAAAAACTACGACTTCGGCTAACCCAGAACCCCCAAACCGCCCCTTTTTGGTGACGGCCCGGCATTGTTTCGTCGCCCAAACGCTTGGCGTTTGCTTGATTTCACATCGAACGTGTATAAGAGCCTCCTTCGGGGAGCACAGCCATGGAACAGCCATCGACGGAAGTTGAACTCTTCAATCAACAGAGCCCAGAGCATTCTGGGTTTGAGCAACTGGTTCAGACCAATGGCTTTCTGTTTTGGTTGGCCTCGGATGTGGCCCGCATGCTGGGCTATGAATCGCTTGCCTCGTTCCACAAGGTCATTTCAAAGGCCATGGTGGTCTGTCATTCGCTGGGGATCGATCATCTCGACAACTTTGAGCCGTTCCGACGGGATATCGAGGGAAAACAGACAACAGATTACAAGCTGTCCCGGTTTGCCTGCTATCTGGCCGCCATGAACGGGGACTCGAAGAAACCCGAGGTGGCCAGGGCGCAAGGGTACTTTGCGGCGATGGCCGTGGCCTTCCAAAACTATTTCGAGCAGGTTGAGGGCATCGATCGGGTCGCCATCCGTTCGGAGATGTCGGATCGAGAGAAAAGCCTGTCTGGCGTCGCGCGGGCGGCTGGCGTGACCGACTATCAGTTTTTCCAAAACGCGGGCTATCGCGGCCTCTACAACATGAACCTTTCCGTTCTGAGACGCCTCAAGGGCGTGCCAGACAAAAGGACCCCCTTGGACTTCATGGGTCGCGAGGAGCTGGCTGCAAACCTGTTCCGCATCACCCAGACGGAACTCAAGATCAAACACGAGAACATCCATGGCCAGCAGCCAGCCGAGGCAGCCGCCGAGCACGTCGGGCGAGAAGTCCGCAACACGATGATTCGAGTCAGCAACACCCGCCCCGAAGACCTCCCGCCTGCGACCGACCTCGTGGAAGTCAAAACCTCGCTCAAGCAGTCGCAGCGTCACATGAAGAAGCTCGACAAAAAACCATTCAAGTAGTCATTTCCGCACTGTCAAGAGTGGGCCGGAGGGTCCAGGCCGGCTGTTTTGCACTCTCGAGAGTGGGCCGGAGGGTCCTGGCCGGCTGTTTTGCACTCTCGAGAGTGGGCCGGAGGGTCCTGGCCGGCTGTTTTGCACTCTCGAGAGTGGGCCGGAGGGTCCAGGCCGGCTGTTTTGCACGCTCGAGAGTGGGCCGGAGGGTCCTGACCGGCTGTTTTGCACGCTCGAGAGTGGGCCGGAGGGTCCAGACCGGCTGTTTTGCACTCTCGAGAGTGGGCCGGAGGGTCCAGGCCGGCTGTTTTGCACTCTCGAGAGTGGGCCGGAGGGTCCAGACCGGCTGTTTTGCACGCTCAAGAGTGGTTGAAAGGGCGTTGTGTACTTGTTTTGAACGGTCGGAGTGTTCGGGGGAAGGTGTTCGGGGCCTGTTTTGATACCTCGAGGTATCGGAAAACTACTTCAGGCCGGCGCGGGTTCGCAGGTAGGTGGCGGCGGACTCGCCCAGGATTTTGCCGCACTCGTTCAGGCGGTCGGTCACGCTGGGATTGACGGGCACGCCCATCACACTGCTGGTCGCATATTTGACCGAGGTGGTCACTTCGTCGATCACCGCGCCCTGGGCGTCGGTCACGCGCAACGTCATGCGGACTTCGGACGGAATGTTGACCACAACCGCGAAAGCGCCGGGCTCGATGAACGTGACCATCGGCTTGATCGAGAACGGACCCGGTGCCGCAGCCTGTCCCACGGAAATTTGCAGCCCTTTGCCGGCCTTGACCAAGTGGTCGGCAAACGCGCCATTGAGTTTGCCCAGATCGCCTTTCCAGGCCTCGACTTGCTCGGGTTTTTTCTCGGCCAGATAGTCGGCTTCGGTCTTGCCGCCGACTTTCAAGCCTTCGTAGGCGATCGGCTCGACCGCAAACGCGCTTTGCGCATTGAACGGGCTCGGGTTGGCCTGCTTGACCACGACCCAAGCCGGACCACAACCCGACGTGGTGGCGGCGCCAAACAGAAGCGCCATCGACACAAATGCTGCACCCAGGAACCGTTTTGCTTTGCTGCTCATGATGTCTCCCTTGATGTTTCGACCGAATCCATGAAACGGCAAAAATGGATGGAAGGTCAAGCCTATCGCCCTTCTGCGTGTGCTTGTCGTCTTCGGGCTTCTTCTGGAAGAAAGTCGCCTACACCCATTTGGCCCGCGATTCCCAAGGCTCGAAGAGACCCGAGCAGACCCGACAAAACAGGCTTCCCAAGGCCAAGTCCGGCGTGAAAAGATGGGGCCATGAGCGAACAAGACGGTGGTCAGCAAGAAGATCTTGGCAATCTCCCGGGCGTCGGGAGTGCCTTTGGTTACGATCCGGGCGCGGAACTCAAGAAAAAGGGCCTGCCTTGGCCCGCCTACCTCGCGATTGGGATCGCCTTGGCAGCGGCGTTTGGGTTTTTCATGTTCCGCAGCTACAAAAAACGCGAGGAACGCAAAGTTCACGTCGCTTTTGGCGAGCAGTTCCAAGAGTACGAAAAGAACGTCGTCAATGCGTTTTGGCGGTGTTTGTTCGGCAAAGAAGGCGACGGGCGTCGGTTCAACCAGCCCGAGCAGCTCAACGGCCAGTTGGAAGCGGCTTTGTACGCCGATCCAAAGACCTTCCCGGAAAAAGTCTCGAACGAGTGCGTGAAAAAAGCCCTCGACGCCTCGCGCAAGGTTCGGGACTTTTCACCGCCCGCTCCGACTCCGTACGAGCAAACGCTCGACGACTACGGCAAGGCGCTGGCCGCGCTAGCGAACACGCTCAATACGTGGGCCGAGGGCGCGGGCAAACGGGTCGAGACCAAATTGCGCGAAAACAAAATCGTGCAAGCAGGCGACTCCTGGAGCACGACCGACAACCCGAACAAAGCCGATCCGGCAGCGTGGCAGTACGACAAATTCCTGCACTGCGCCGTGCCGAACATCGACAAGATGAAAGATGGTCAAGAACTGTTGGAGTTTTTGGCCAGCCAATGCACCGAGAACAAAGCGAAAGGCTGGAAGTCAAACCCCGAGTTCTTGGCCAAACTGCGCGACACGTGCATCCCCGAAGCGCAAGAGATTCCAACCAAGACGCCGGCGACGTTCAAAGCCACGTTCAACAAGATGGGCCAAGACTACGACCGCCTGAGCCAAGCCTGGGGCACCTGCCTGCGCAAGATGACCAAAGAGTCCAAAAAGGACGACCTGGATCAGTTTGACAAAGCGTGGGTCGAGTCGGTCAACGCGAGCACCAAGGTTCGCAAGACCATCAAAGAACACCTGCAAGACGAATAGCTCACGCGACTTTGGCCTGCGCGTTCCCTGCGCGGGCGAAGTTGCTCCTGCCCGGCCTTCACTTCCGCCCAGTTCAATCAGCTTTCACCCGTTTGCGACGGGAAACGCCGCAAAGCAGAGGTAGACACGCCGATTGACACTCGGTTGAAACTTCAGTACCGTTGCCGCGCTTGCCGAGTTAACTGCGATAGGCACTCCCCGGAAGGTGATATGGCTCTGCAATTTTCCCCTCAGGCCGACAAGAGAATCAGCCAACTGTGTGGCCGATACCCCAATACCCAGGCCGCGTGCCTGCCCGTGCTGCATGTGGCGCAGGACGAGTTTGGTTATCTGTCGGAAGAAGTCTTGGAACTTGTGGCGGCGCGACTCGCGATCCCAAGTTCACATGTGTTCGGTGTGGCGACGTTCTACACGATGTTTCACCGAGCGCCCGTCGGTAAAAAAGTCCTCATGATGTGTACGAACGTCTCGTGCATGCTCACGGGCGGCTACGACACGCTGCGAAAGCTGGAAGAAAAGCTCGGCATCAAAGCGGGCCAGACGACCGCGGACGGCGAGTTCACACTCATCGAAGAGGAATGTCTGGCCGCATGTGCCGACGGTCCAGCAATGATTTGTCAAGACCGCTACTTCCTCAAGATGACGGCAGACAAGGTGGATTCGACGCTTGCAGAGTGTCGCAAACTGCCGTCTTCGCATGGCTCAAACCCTCACAGCGACAAAGCACACTAAACCATGCCTGCGGATCGCAACTTCAAGATCGTTTCTCGTCTGTTTGGAGTGGAAGGTTCAAATCGCATCGATGTCGCGATGACGCACGGCGCGTACAAGCGGCTCAACGCAGCGTTTTCGATGCAACCGTCGGCGCTGACCGATGAGGTCAAGAAAAGCAACTTGCGCGGGCGCGGGGGCGCGGGTTTTCCGACAGGAATGAAATGGGGCTTCATTCCCAAGGGCGCGGACACGGTGTACCTGGTGTGCAACGCGGATGAATCCGAGCCGGGCACGTGCAAAGACCGCGAGCTTCTGTTCTGGGACCCGCACCTGCTCATCGAAGGCATGATCCTCGCGTCGTATGCGCTGGGGTGTCGTCATGCGTACATCTACATTCGTGGCGAGATGATTCGCGAGGCTGCGGTGCTACAGCAGGCGGTCGATGAGGCGTATCAAAAAGGCTTCCTCGGGCGCGAGCAGAACACGGCAGTCGGGCCTGTGAAGTTTGACCTGACCGTGCATCGCGGGGCGGGCGCGTACATTTGTGGCGAAGAAACCGCGCTGCTCAACTCGCTGGAAGGCAAACGCGGTTGGCCTCGGTTGAAACCGCCGTTTCCGGCTGTGAAGGGTCTGTTTGGCAAGCCGACGATTGTGAACAACGTCGAGACCCTGATGAACATCCCGTTCATCATCGAACACGGCGGTCAGAAGTTTGCCGAGCTCGGGATTGGCAAATCCGGTGGCACACGCATGTTGTGCGTCAGTGGCCACGTCAAACGCCCCGGCGTGTTCGAGCTGCCGATTGGAATCACGTTCCGCCAAGTGATCGATGAGGTCTGCGGCGGCACACACAGCGGCAAACCAGTCAAAGCGGTGATTCCTGGCGGCTCGTCGATGCCACCGCTCGACGAAAGCGAGCTGGATGTCCCGATCGAATTTGATGCGCTCATGACCGATCCGCGGATCAAACCGGTGCAATACAAACCGGGGCATGACTTCGAGCTGGGGCCGGGCAAACCGCTGCGCGCGATGGCCGGTTCGGGCGGGATCGTCGTCATGGATTCAGACACCGATATCGTCGCGGTCTGCGCGCGGATCATGCGGTTTTACGCCCACGAGTCGTGTGGTCAATGCACGCCCTGTCGCGAAGGAACCGGCTGGATGTCGAAAGTGTGTACGCGGCTGGCCGACGGATACGGACAACCGGGTGATGTCGAGCTTTTGCGGTCGATTGCATACGGAATTGCTGGCAACACGATTTGCCCCCTCGGTGAGGCGGCGGCTTGGCCAATGATGGGCTTTGTCACCAAATTCGGTCCCGATTTCGAGGCGCGGTTGGCGCAAAGTCGCGGGCTGCCTCCCTCTGGCTATCACGGAGCGCATCCATGATCGCACTTGGCACATCCTCTTTCGGCGCGCTGTCTTCGCACGCGGCGAGTTTGCTTTCCCTGGGAGTCGGCGGCATCCAGGCCGTACCGGGTCATTCGCTGTCCCCGTCAGGTTGGACCCCGGCGTGGGCGTTCTTCGCGCTGGCGGCGCTGGTCCTTTTCGGTGCGATCTCGACCATCGCTCAACGCAACCTGATTTCCGCAGTCATGTCGCTGGTCGCCACGTTTTTTGGCCTGGCCGGTCTTTACGCCACGTTGTCGGCGCACTTTCTGGCAGCCATCCAAGTGCTGGTGTATGCCGGCGCGATCATGGTGCTGTTCGTGTTCGTCATCATGGTGCTCAACCGGGACGAAATCGAGCGCGTATCGGATCGGGGTCTGCTCGACAAAGCCGTTGGGGCGGGCGCGTTGGTCTATGTGGCGGTGAGGCTGGGTGAGGTCATTGCTTCCCCGGTTGGGCCTGTGTCAGGCAACCACAAGCTGCCCGCAGACTTTGGGACGGTCGCGAGCATCGGCGACTACTTCTTTACGAAGTTTCTGTTTCCGTTTGAGGCGATTTCCATCCTGCTTCTGATTGCGGTCGTTGGGGCGGTCGTGGTCGCGCGGTCCGTCGTTTCCCGTCCGACGACAGGGTACGACGTGCCCAAGGCGGCACCTCACACTGGCGATGGCGACGGAACACACGGAGGCCACTAAACATGCAGCCCCTCGTTCAGAACCTCTTGGCTGTGTCTTTGCACCACTATTTGATTTTGGCGGTGGCGCTGTTTGGCATTGGGACTTTCGGCGTGTTCATGCGGCGCAACGCGCTGACGACGCTGATGTCCATCGAGTTGATCTTGAACTCGGCCAACCTGACGCTGCTGGCTTTTGCGCGGTCTCACCAAGACATGCGCGGCCAAGCCTTGGCGCTACTTGTGATCGCCGTGGCTGCGGCAGAGGCGGCGATTGGCCTGGCCATCGTGGTCGGCGTGTTCAGAAATCGTCACAACACCAACATCGATGAGCTCAACCTGCTCAGGTATTAGTTCCCAGGAACCAAGGCGATGACCGAGCACTTTCCTCTTTATCTCATCATCGTGTTGCCGCTGCTTGGGGCAGCGCTCAACCTGCTGTGCGGGCGGCGTTTGGGCAACACGTTTGTGAGTTTCGTTGCAATCGCAGCCGTGGCAGGCGCGGCACTCGTGGCCACAAAGGCCGTGTGGGGAGTCGCGACCCAAGTTCCCCCGGGCGGTGCGCTGATTGATCAACTGGTGTCCGGCGATTGGATTGTGGCCGGGGACTTCAAACTGTCGGCTGGGCTGCAACTGGATCGGTTGTCGTCGGTGATGGTTTTGGTTGTGACTTGGATCGCGCTGCTTATCCATATCTACGCGACCGGCTACATGGAGCACGAGCCCGACTTCGCGCGATTCTTTGGCTATCTGAACCTGTTTACGGGTGCGATGTTGATTCTGGTCCTGGGAGATTCGTTGCCGATTACGTTCATCGGCTGGGAAGGCGTCGGTCTCGCGAGCTATTTGCTCATCGGTTTTTGGTACGAAGAAGACAAGAACGCGACCGCCGGACGCAAAGCCTTCATCGTGAACCGCATCGGAGATTTCGGCTTCTTGCTCGGAATCTGTCTGCTCTTTGCCGTCGCTGGGACGGTGAAGTATTCCGATTTTGGGAGTCTGCTTGGGGTGTTGAAGACGCCCTCTTTGTTCAACTTCCCCGTCGGATATTGGATCGGGATTCTGCTGTTTGTCGGTTGCGCAGGAAAGTCTGCGCAGATTCCTTTGTATGTGTGGCTCCCGGATGCGATGGCGGGTCCGACGCCTGTTTCCGCGCTGATTCACGCGGCCACGATGGTCACGGCGGGTGTGTATGTGGTCGCTCGGTGCCACGACATCTTCGACACCACGCCCGAGGCAGTGAAAATGACCGTCTCGGCTATCGGCGCGCTGACGGCGTTGTTCGCAGCCACGATTGGCATCGTGCAGCGCGATTTCAAGAAAGTGCTCGCGTACTCCACCGTGAGTCAGCTTGGTTTCATGTTTGTGGGCGTCGGAACGGGTGCCTATGTTGCCGGTCTCTTTCACCTTGTGACCCATGCCTTTTTCAAAGCCGGTCTGTTTTTGGGGGCCGGTTCAGTGATGCACGCAATGGGCGGGGAGGGCGACATCACGAAAATGGGCGGGCTTGGCAAACACATGCCGGTCACGCGCTGGACGTTCTTCATTTACTGCTTGGCGATAGCGGGAATCGTCCCCTTTGCGGGTTTCTTCTCGAAGGACGCGATTTTGGCCGGGGCGTTTTCTACGTCCTTCCAGATGGCGGAAACGATGAAGCCGTGGCAGGCCGCCATCGTCGGGATGTATCCAAAACTCCTGTGGGGAATTTTGGCGACGGCGGCACTGTGTACGGCCTTTTACATGTGGCGGCTCTATTTCGTGGTTTTCACCGGGGAGTTTCGCGGCACCAAAGAACAAGAACACCATCTGCACGAGTCGCCGCTGTCCATGACGCTGCCGCTTGTGGTGTTGGCTGCGGGCTCCGTGGTGGTGGGTCTGTTTGGTGTGCCCGAGATCCTGGTTCATGGTCTGCCCAAGGCCGCCCAGCATGTGTTTACGTTCTTCACCGAGTGGCTGAGTCCCGCCGTGGTGCCGCTCTCTCCCGAGTTCCCGCCGCTTGAGCATTGGAAGGAATGGCTACTCATGGCGATTGCGCTGGGGATTTCGGGTGCAGGGATTGGTCTTGCTGCAAAACTGTATCGGGGCGGCATTTCGGAGCAGGCGGAATCCCTGAAGCGGTCGCTTCCGCGTTTGCACAACCTGCTGTGGAACAAGTATTTCGTCGATGAACTGTATGCCCTCCTGTTTGTGCGTCCGCTGGCGTTCGTCTCGAAAGTGCTGTGGAAGGGGGCCGACGACATTGTGGTGGATGGCGGACTGACCAAAGTCGGGCCGTTCTTTGTCGATGTGTTCGGAGCGGTGGCGCAGCGCGTGCAAAACGGGGATGTTCAGCGATACGTCATCGGCGTCATGGTCGGTGCGGCGGGAATCCTGTTCGGTTCGACGTATTGGCTGGCCTACCAGGGAGTTCAAGGTCACGTCCAAGTGGACAAACGGTTGGTCACGCTCAAGCTCGGCGACGACCGAATGAGGCAGGGCCAGCTCATCTATTCCATCGACTGGGATGGCGACGGAAAGTTTGAAGACACCAATGTTCGCTTCAACAGAGAAATCAAACACGAGTACTCGAACGCCGGGAATTACAAGATCATTGTCGAGGCTCGCGACCCTGTGTGGAACATGGTCAAGCGTTCGGATGACTGGTTCTTCGGCGCGACAGTTCCCCTTGTGGCTCGGGTTGAGTAGGAGAACTTCATGGGCATGATCCTACCCATCGTGACGCTGCTGCCTCTCGTCGGTGCGCTGCTTTGTTTGGCGCTTCCGCAAGAGGAACCCGAGCTTCATCGCAGCACGGGTTTCGGCGCGTCTCTGCTTACGTTTTTTGCGTCGTTTCTGCTGTTGCCCGGTCTGGACCCGGCCAAGATGAACCACGAGGTGAAATGGACCTGGGTCGAGTCGCTCGGCATCCACTTTCATTTGGGTGTGGACGGCATTTCCATTTGGTTGGTGATGCTGACGACGTTCCTTCTGCCGATTGTGTTTCTGTCCACGCGAACCGCCATTACGAACAAAGTGCGCGAGTTTGTGATCGCGACGCTCGTGCTCGAAACCGGCATGCTGGGAGCCTTTTTGGCGCTCGACCTGTTCGCGTTCTATGTCTTTTGGGAAGTGATGCTGATTCCGATGTACTTCATCATCGGAATTTGGGGCGGAGAGAAACGGCTGAAAGCGGCGATCAAATTCGTGATTTTCACGATGGTGGGATCGCTCCTCATGCTGGTGGCGATTCTGTACGTCGTGGTGAAAGTGCAACAGGTCACGGGAGAGTGGTCGTTCTCGCTGGAATCTGCGCAGAAATTGGTGCTGACCAAAAAAGAGCAGGTCTATTTGTTCCTGGCGTTTGCGCTGGCGTTCTGCATCAAGGTTCCGCTGTTTCCTCTGCACACCTGGTTGCCGCTTGCGCACGTTGAAGCGCCGACGGCAGGGTCTGTGATTCTGGCCTCTGTTCTGCTCAAGTTTGGGCCGTATGGTTTGATTCGTTTTGCGATTCCGGTGTTCCCACACGCGGTCGAGGTCGTTGCGCCGTGGCTCGCGCTTCTGGCCGTGATTGGTGTCGTGTACGGGTCTTGTGTTGCGTATGCACAGGACGACGTGAAAAAGCTCATCGCGTACTCGTCGGTGGCGCACATGGGTTTTGTCGTGTTGGGTTTGGCGATGATGAACAGCCGGTCCGTCAACGGAGCGATCTACCAATGTTTGGCGCACGGAATTTCAACGGGCGGTTTGTTCTTGTGCGTCGGCGTGATTTACGAACGGAGACACACGCGGAAAATGGCCGAATTTGGGGGTCTGTGGAAACGGATGCCACGGTTTGGAGCGACCTTTCTGCTCTTCACGCTGGCCTCGGTCGGTTTGCCCGGTCTGTCTGGTTTTGTTGGAGAGTTCTTGGTGCTTCTCGGCACGTTTAGCGCCAAGGAACGCGGCTTTGGAGGAGTGCCCCTTATGTCCGAACACGCAAGGCTGCTGGCGGTGTTTGCCGCGACGGGCGTTGTGCTCGGAGCGGTGTACATGTTGGGCATGTTCCAGCGCGTGATGTTTGGGCCTTTGCACAATCCGCAAAATCGAAAGTTGCCCGACATGAATGCACGCGAAACGCTGGTGATGTTGCCGATGATCGCGATGGCGTTTTGGCTCGGTGTTTTTCCGAACACGTTTTTGAAGCACATCGATCCGGCGGTCACTCGCGTCCTCGCTTCCTACAAGGACAAATTCGCTGCCGGAGCAGCGGAACAGCAGGCTCGCATGCTCGGGGAGGTGGACAAAGCGAAGCCTGATTCGCCGCCCGATTCGCCGACGGAAGGAGGCCCGAAATGACCTTCGATGTCACCGATTTGGTCCACAGCTTGCCGCTGCTCTTTTTGACGGTGGCAGGAATTGTCCTTCTTCTGCTCGATGCGTTTTCACGCACGGTGCTTGTGGGAGTCGAGCAGCATCTCAAGATGCCATCGGAAACCAGCGAAGCGGTGGCTGTTCCGCCTCCTGGTTCGCGCGCGTACCTCATGCCGGTCACGGTGTTGTTTCTGCTGGTGACGCTCGTCATGCTCGCGTGGCAGGCGACCACGCTTCCCGAAAACGGAGTGACTCTGTATCAGGGGATGCTCCATGTGGATCGGTTCGGCTTGCTCGTGAGCGGCATCTGCGTGCTGGCGGCGATGCTGGGCCTTCTGTCTGCCCCCGCGTATTTGAAAGCGCACCGAATGGAGTTTGGCGAGTTTTACGCGCTCATCACGTTTTCGCTGGCGGGGATGCTCATCCTGATTCAGGCGGCGGATTTGGTCACAGTGTTCTTGGGCATCGAAACCATGTCCCTTGGCGCGTATGTGCTGGCAGGATCGGGACGGCGGTCGCCGCGCTCGGCGGAGGCAGCGATGAAGTATTTTCTCGTCGGTGCGTTTGTGTCTGGCCTGCTCATTTATGGCATTGCGCTGATCTACGGAATGACGGGTGCCACCGCGCTTACGAACATCAAAGACGCCGCGATGACCCGAGGTGCCGCGCCGCTCTTTTACATCGGTTGGATGCTGATTTTGGTCGCCTTTGCCTTCAAACTGGGTGTGGTGCCGTTCCACATGTGGGCACCTGACACCTATGAAGGTGCGCCGACTCCGGTGACTGGTTTCATGATGTCGTGCATGAAAGCGGCGGGCTTTGCTGGGTTGATTCGTCTTTTGCAGGGCACGCTGCCCGTGCTTGCGCGGGACCCGTTCACCGGTTGGACGTTCGTGTTGTCCTGGTTGGCCGTTTTCACGATGACGCTCGGGAATTTGGCCGCGCTCAAACAAGACAACGTCAAGCGCATGCTGGCGTATTCGTCGATTTCGCACGCCGGATATTTGCTGGTCGGCGTCGTGGCGCTCGGCACCATCGGAGATGCCGCGCGAGGGCCGCTTCTGTTCTATTTGGCATCGTATGCCGTGACGGTTGTGGCGGCGTTCGGGGTGGTTGCGTGGGTGGGTTGTGACGATCGCGGCGAAGAGCGCACGCGGCTGTCGGATTGGGCCGGTTTGGGCAAACGAGAACCGCTCGCGGCGTTGCTTTTGACCCTTGCGTTGCTTTCGCTCGCGGGTTTTCCTCCGACCGCAGGTTTCTTTGGCAAGTTCTATCTGTTTCAGGCCGCACTCAAAGAGGACAAGCTGCTGTGGCTGGTTCTTGTGGCGATCGCGAACAGTCTGGTGTCGGTGTACTACTACCTGCGCGTCATCACGACAGCGTATTTCCGAGACCCACCGCCGCATCCCAGCACGACTCCTTTGCAATCGAGCGCGCTGCGCCTGGGTGTCATTGTCGCCACGTTGCTTGTGCTGGGTTTCGGAATGTTCCCCGGCTGGCTCTCGGCACTCTGCACGCAAGCCAAGTTCTAGTCTGTATTCCCACACAGTTTTCGGACGCACACCCTTGGTTCCGCTTGTTTGGCGGGGAGGTTTTCTTGCGCACGCTTCTGGCAGAAGAGTGGGTGCCGGTTGGGGGTCTTTTGGGAGGGCGTTAGGAGCCGCTTGGGAGGGCGTCGGGCGTGATGTGCGAAGTGGCTTCGGTTAGCCTGCGACTTCGTTGCAGGTGAAGGTGGCGGACAAGCCGCTGAGCATCGGCGTTACGGTTGTCGTGGCCGTCTGCATGACGACTTCCACTTCGATGTAGGAGGCTTTGACATCGGGAGGGAACACGAGCGGCGAGGGCGAGATCCCGGTCGCGCCATACCAGGCTGCGTTGGCGAGTTCAGCGACGGTGGCAGCACCCCGGTATCGAATGGTGGCCTGGGTTCCCGGAGGGGCCGAGACGTTCCAATACAGTTCTTTCCAAGTCGTTTTTGCCCCGCAGCCTCCGAAGACCTGGCGATAGATTCCGGCGCGTGAGGCGTTGCGCAACTGATATCCTGTCATGTCGCTGTAGGTGTAGGTACCCGCCGGTGGGGTCCACGTCGTCACAGCGTAGTTGTTGGTGGGGTCGATTTTGTAGGCTCGGTTGTTGCTGACGCCCCAGACTTTTCCGTCGTAATCGATCGCCGCGCCCGCCGTGGTTCCATAGATGCCGTTTGCCGAGGTCAAGAGCTTCTTCAACGTCATGCCAGTCGTATTGATGATGTTGCCGCTTCGGGGGGCCGCGTAGTCAGGCTCTGGGGCTGCGTCGATGTGCGCCATGCCGCCGTTGTGAACCGCTGCGAAGGCTTGGTTGTTTTGGTCCACGCCGATGCCGCGCAAGTCCATGCCGGTATGCACCATCTCGTACAGACCACCTGCCGGCACGGACGGACGAGACGAATCGGGTGGAATAAACCGGAACATCTTGGAATTGCCACCGTTTCCATACGAGGCTAGGTAGATGTAGCCTCGTGCGTCTGCGGTCACACCGTATCCGTCGTACGTCCAGCCTGTCGGTTTGGCGTAACGGGTGATCGTATCGTTGTTGGATACGTCGATCTTGGCAAGACCGCCACAGCCGCCTTGCGTCTGATCGCCACTCCACTCGTTTTGAGCCCACACGTTTCCTGCCCGATCGAGCACCAGCCCATATGGACACACACCGACCGAGATTCTTTTGACGATGGCACCCGTCTTTGCGTCGAGTCGGACGATCGATGCTGTGTTGTATTCTCCGATATACACATACGTTCCAAGCGATCCATCGACGCCCAGTTTTCCGTCGAAACCCGCTGCGCGTGGATACGAGCCGGCGGATAGCTTGGTCGTCCACAACACGCATTCGTCCGGGCTGTTCGCTTGGCTGGCCTGCCACCAAAACGGCGAAGCCGTCGTCAGCGGCGCATCCGATTCATACGTATCGATCTTCCCGTTTCCGTTGCGATCGACGCAGGCCGATTTGTCACCGGCAATCTTCGTCGCTGACGCTTTGTTTCCATCCCCACTCGCCCGGTTCGCAACCACGGCATCCCCGCCCAAACCCACCGTCGTGCGCGAAGGATCTGCGCCACCGCCCATATAAGTCACATACGCCGCCACTTGCTTCATCGAGCGCGTATCGACCTTCGAGATCGTGCTGTTTCCGTTTTGAGACACCCAAATGTACGAAGTCAGGTTGTTCATGTTCCCGGTCCCGTCGAGAATCACATTCCCGTTGGGGTCCACTTTGACGCCTGACGTGCCAGGGCTCCCTGAATTAAACGGCGTGGTCGTTGTCGGTCCCGCCGACACTTCTTTCAACGCCGGGCCCGAGTTAGGGTCCCAAGGTTGACCTGGCGTGCAAAACGTCGCGCCTTCGGGGCAAATTTCGGAACCGCCACTGTTTTCTGCACCACAAGAAGCATTGAGCAACGCTGCAATGCTGAACGAATAGAGAACCAAATTTCTCATATCTTTACTCCTTTACGTTAACTCAATGAGTATAGCGCATCGTCACAGAAGCATGCAGAACGTTTCGTGTGTTTCCTATGTCGTCTTTGTCGTGTGATTCAATTTTATGCACACAGTGTGGGTATCATAATTGAATTATTGCTCGCAACAATCTCGGTGTTTTATTGAATTCAAGTCCTGATGAATATCGGATTTTGGATAGCTCGTGCGTGACCAATCGGTCGGCCAAAGGTCAATCGGGGAAGGCTTTGTCTTTGGAGAGGAAGCTGGAAAAACTGTGTGGCGAAGGCTGGGCTGTGATTAGCCCGCGACTTCGTTGCAGGTGAAGGTGGCGGACAAGCCGCTGAGCATCGGCGTTACGGTGGTCGTGGCGGTCTGCATGACGACTTCCACTTCGATGTAGGAGGCTTTGACATCGGGCGGGAAAACGATGGGAGAGGGCGAAATTCCGGTGGCACCATACCAGGTTGCGTTGGCGAGTTCAGCGACGGTGGCAGCACCACGGTATCGAATGGTGGCCTGGGTTCCCGGAGGGGCCGAGACGTTCCAATACAGTTCTTTCCAAGTCGTTTTTGCCCCGCAGCCTCCGAAGACCTGGCGATAGATTCCGGCGCGTGAGGCGTTGCGCAACTGATATCCGGTCATGTCGCTGTAGGTGTAGGTACCCGCCGGTGGGGTCCACGTCGTCACAGCGTAGTTGTTGGTGGGGTCGATTTTGTAGGCTCGATTGTGGCTCACCGACCAGACTTTTCCGTCGTAGTCGATCGCCGAACCAGCCGTTGTGCCATACACGCCGTTTGCAGAAGTCACGAGTTTTTTCAGCTTCATGCTCTGTTTCGGCAAGATGTTGCTGCCAGGCCCCGGCATAGCCGAATAATCCGGTTCTGCGGATGCGTCCACATGCGCCGAGCCGCCATCGTGAATGGCTGCGAAGGCTTGGTTGTTTTGGTCCACACCGATTCCGCGCAGGTTCACGCCCACCATCACCATGTCATACAGCCCGGTGGCCGGGACTTGAGGACGCGACGAATGAGGAGGGATGAACCGGAACATCGGATTGCTGCCGCCGTAGCCGTACGGGGCCAGGAAGACATAGCCTCGCGAGTCCACGGTCATCCCATAGCCACTGTTCGAGTAGCCCGTCGGTTTGGCGAAGTTTGTAACCTGATCGTTGTTTTTTACGTCGATCTTCGCGAGGCCTGGAGAGTCGCATTGGCAGTGCGCCCAGACGCTGCCTTCTCGGTCGAGTGCCAAACCGTAGGGACGCACGTTGATCGGGATTCTCTTGACGATCGCGCCCGTTTTCGCGTCGAGACGAACGATCGCCCTCGAATTGAATTCTCCGATATACACATACGTTCCAAGCGATCCATCGACGCCCAGTTTTCCGTCGAAACCCGCTGCGCGTGGATACGAGCCGGCGGATAGCTTGGTCGTCCACAACACGCATTCGTCCGGGCTGTTCGCTTGGCTGGCCTGCCACCAGAACGGCGAAGCCGTCGTCAGCGGCGCATCCGATTCATACGTGTCGATCTTCCCGTTTCCGTTGCGATCGACGCAGGCCGATTTGTCACCGGCAATCTTCGTCGCTGATGCCTTGGCCGCGTTGCCGCTTGCGCGGTTGGCAACCACCGCATCGCCACCCAAACCCACCGTCGTACGCGAAGGATCTGCGCCACCGCCCATATAAGTCACATACGCCGCCACTTGCTTCATGGAGCGCGTATCGACCTTTGAGATCGTGCTGTTACCGTTTTGGGAAATCCAAATGTACGAAGTCAGGTTGTTCATGTTCCCGGTCCCGTCGAGAATCACATTCCCGTTCGGGTCGATTTTCACGCCTGACGTGCCGCTGCCACCTTGATTAAACGGCGTGGTCGTCGTCGGTCCCGCCGAGACTTCCTTCAACGCCGGGCCCGCGTTGGGGTCCCAAGGTTGACCTGGCGTGCAAAACGTCGCGCCTTCCGGGCAAATTTCAGAACCACCGCTGTTCTCCGCCCCACAAGTAGCATTGAGCAACGCTGCAATGCTGAACGAATAGAGAACCAAATTTCTCATATCTTTACTCCTTTCTCTTAATCTGAAGATTATAGTCGATTGAATGAACACATACTGAAACCGCAGATCGGTTTCTTGTATTTTACAAATCGCCTTTTGTAGTGCAACGGAAACATATGCACACAAAGTGCGTTGTGCTGAAAAATAATGAAAAAGGAAGATTGGGTTTGTCGTCTCGAAGACAGATCGGGCAGGTGTTCTGGAGAGGGCGATTTGTCGGACGATCTATGGAGTTCATCCACCTGTGATTACGTTACCTGATCCCTCAATCAATTTGCCGACACCACCACAATGTCGCGTCATATCTCCCAAACGATGTGCGGCTTTTCCATTGATGAATACGGTGCCTGAGCCCATTTGCGCATTCCACGTATTTGGGCCGCAGCAGGCCGCATGAATGCCTGGATCTTGCACGCGCAAAGCAGGCCGTCCGTTCACGTTCACATTTGGAGAACCAGCAATGGCCGGTCCAACACAACAATGGACGCACGCCACACAACCATGTCCATCGGCTGGAACTTGCGCTTTGTCACCAAGGCGTCCTTGAGGAGGCATAGATGAACCTCACTTAGTTGATATTGACGGTTGAGCCTTTGATCGTATTTGTTCCACTCGACTGAAGCGTCATGGTTCCGCCCGCTTTTGCCTCAAAGTTGCTGTCAGCTTTGATGGCATAGTTGGTCCCTGCATGACTTTTTGTGTTCTGAGAACTATCTGTCTCGATCACTTTTGCCTCAATGCGGACTTTCTCTTTCGCTTTGATCAGAATATCACCAGTTTTGCTCTCAATGGTGATTTTCTTGTTTTTGGTATCGATGAGAATGTAGTTTTCCTCTTTCCCATCATAAATCTCAATCTTGGTTGCCTCATTTCCAGCATCATTCAAAACAATTCTGTGTTTTGTGCTGGATTGTATCGTCAAACGCGGATTTGAGGCATTGTCGTTGAAGATCAATTCGTGGCCTTTTCGCGAGCTAAACGCGCGAATGTCATTCTTTTTGGGGTCGGCTTGACCACGAAAATCTGGGTGATCGCCATTGTATCGGCCTGTTTGCGAGCTGGCGCTGTTGTTGGAAAACGACGGTTTGTCTTTTCCGCTCCACAACGCGCCCATTACGACGCCTTGATTGAAATCTCCGTTTACAAAGGCGACCATCACTTCGTCGTCTACTTCAGGCAGAAAGAAAGCGCCTTGTCCGCCTGCGCCGGCACCAAATGTGCCAATGCGGCACCAGAAGCTTTCTTCCTGTTGTCCAGAGCCTTGACTGGCGGGCAGCGTCGGGAACTTGACCTTGACGCGGTAATCGCCACCATCGTGGACGTTGTCAGTGACGAGTCCGATGGTCATCGTATTCGCGTTGCCGCCGCTGACTTGACCTGCTTTCGTATCACGATCGGTTTTAAACATCGCGTCTCCTACAATCTGAAAGAAACCTGTTACTCAATGGATGCTGTGCATCCAATCATTAAACAAAACCACCTGGAGTCATGTTTCCAACACCACCGACCACTGGCCCAACCGGGACAAATGGAGGAGCAAATGTTGGAATAGGTCCCATCCCCAATACGTTTGTAACCTGTGTTGTTGTTTGCCACAGTTTGAAACACTGGTCAAACGCATCAGCGACGGAATCAAACAACTGTTTCGCATGCAATGCCGTCGGATCTCCCAAATTGGCCATCATCATTGAAGACAGCATACTTGCAGATACCGAAGCCGTGACTTGCGTAAGCATAATCACAGGACAAGGAATATTCGGTGTCGGAGGAGCCATCGGTCCGGGAAATGCAGCAAATGCTGGATACCAAGGCAAACCAGGTACTTTGATCGTCGCTTGGTACGTCACCCAGCCTGTGCTAATCGCATTTGCAATCGCATTTGAATACTTTATTTCAGACGGTGTTCCCTTGGGTGCAGAAGCCATAATGAATGGCATCCACGGCGGTCCGACTACCTGCCCGACTGAGGCAGTAACCGCATTCACCATGACGCCTGTCAGTGTAGCAATTGATTGCCACTGACTCCAAGCAGAACAAATTGCGCTGCAAATTCCATCGATATAGGTTGCGAACTGATCGCCAATTTTTTTTGCGGTATCTGTGTGGTATTTGTTGATCGTCGCTGGAACAAACATAGGAGGGGCAGGTGGGATACCTACCAACTCTGTCGTTTTGAATGCGCGAACGTACTGCTTGCCCGCTTCACCCTGCGGTTGTTTCCAATTCGTGGGCAACTTGGTTGCAAAACTAATGAACTTCGCCTTCGCGAGGTTCTGCATTACCGAGGCTTGCGGCGCTGGCATACGGTATTCCCCACTTTCAATTTACAATCATGCCTGGTCTTTCGGCAACGGGGTTGACTCATGACATTGGCTCATGATGTTGGCCCATGGCATGGGTCAAAAACTTGTCCGTTTGAAAACCACCTGTGTGTCTGAGAACGGTCTCTTGATCTTTCGGGCCTTCGAGGCCCAGCACACAAACGTGCGACCTCAAGCACACCCATCGTGGTACGATGAAGCATGCCCTTCTCTCCACAGCAGAACGAGGTCGTTCTATACCCTGCCCCATTTGTCCCGACGGAACACAACGAACTTGTCATCAGCAACCAGCGTGTCGCGCAGTTCGCTCCGACGGCAATGGGGGCAGCCCTTCCCATCGCGGAATTTCCGGTTGAGAAGATCCAATTCGTGGGTCGGATGACGGAACGACCGTCGGCTGCTCTGGGCATTGTCTCGATAATCGTCGGGTTTGTCTTTCTTATCGTCTTTGTCGCAAAAGTGTTGCCCGCCTTCATGTATGCCGGTGTAACAGACAAGACGGAAATCAACCTCGACGAAGATTCCGGCATCGAGGGCCGCGATTCCAACGATGACGACCCCTTCCTAAAAGAAAAGGCCAATGAAGAGGGTGTGCGCGAAAAGGCCGAGAAAAAACTTGCGAAAGCCAAAGCGATCAAGTTCGGTATCCCGACGATCAATGAAGATATCGTATGGGGCTGTGTGGCACTCTTAGGTGGCGTAATCGCGATATTTTTGGGTCGGCGCATGTATGGGAAACAAACCTACAATGTGTTTTGCCGAGTCAATGACGTGCTTTACCGGATTCCCGTTCTGAACGACATTCAGCAAAGCATGGTCGTCTCGACGATCCAGGCGGCACAACAAGCGGTCAAAAAGTAGTTTCCATCGAAAATCGATGCGGTTGGCCCTTTCAGATGTTCCGTGCAGCTCGCCTCGCTGCGTGGGTCATCTGAAAAACTGAGCCTGATCGTTCCTCCTGAATTGTTCTTATTTCCGACGAGGATTTGTGCAAGATAGCGCGCGATGAGCGAGCCTCTTGTTCAAGACAACCCCGACGACAACCCCGCTTTTTCGTCGCCGTGGGCTCGTTATTTGTCCTCGGAGCTAGACCGTCTGTCCCAAAACGGCCAATTGCGATCTGTTGAACCTGTCGAACCGCTCTCAGCGGCCCATGGTCCGATCGTTCGGGTGGCCGGGCGTGAACAGGTGCTGTTTTGCTCGAACGATTATTTGGGTTTGGCGAACGACCGGCGCGTGATTGAAGCGGCGAAGAATGCGGCGCACGAGGGCGTGGGCAGCCGTGGGGCGCGTTTGCTGTGTGGCAGCCACAGACTGCACAGAGCACTCGAGGAACGGCTGGCGGCGTGGAAGGGGTGCGAAGATGGCGTGCTGTTTGGTTCGGGCTACCTGGCCAACATCGGTACGCTATCGTCGCTGTTGAAACGCGGAGATACGGTGTTTTCCGATCGGCTCAATCACGCCTCGATCGTCGATGGCTGTCGGCTGTCGGGCGCGCAGGTTGTGGTTTTTCCGCATCGAGACATGGATGCGTTGGCGAAGCAGCTTCAAACGGGTACAGGAAAAAAACTGATCGTATCGGATACGGTTTTTTCGATGGATGGGGATGTGGCCCCGCTGCAAACCCTGTCTACGCTTGCACAGACACACGAGGCGTTGCTGATGGTGGACGAGGCGCACGCGACGGGAGTGCTGGGAGCGGGCGCAACGGAATTTTTGGGGCAAAAGGGTCGGGTTCCGGTCGTCATGGGGACGTGCTCGAAGGCGCTGGGAACGCTGGGGGGGTTTGTGGTTGGGAGTCGTCTGCTGTGCGATTTTTTACGACAGCGCGCCCGGACGTTTGTGTTCGATACATCGCTGCCGCCTCCGATCGTCGCTGCGACGCTTGCGGCGCTGGACGTAATCGAACAAGAACCCGAGCGCGCCGAAAGAACGCGCCTTTTGGCCCAGCGCCTTTTCGAGGGTCTTTCGTCGCTTGGCTTTGCCGCGCTGCGACCCAGTGCGGCCATCGTGCCGGTGTTGTTTGGGGACACGCACACCGCCATGAGCGCGCAGGCCGCGCTTCGTCAAGCCGGGATTTTGGCGTTTGCGATCAGGCCACCGACGGTGCCACAAGGAACGGCGCGCATTCGGCTGTGTACGATGGCAACCCACACGGACGGTCACATCGACCGTGTACTCGACGCATTTGCGAGTTTTCCGTCCGAATGGCGGCGGCCAGATCCAGGCGACGTGAAGGCGCAACCTTCCGTGTAAGATATCCGCATGGCTTCGCGACACTTCTATCTGGGCATTGATCTGGGGACGACCAATTCCGCTGCCGCCGTGTTCGACGGCGAGCGAATTTCGGTGGTGAGAACGACACAGGGCACGCTGCTGACTCCCTCGATCGTTCGTTTTGACAGTCGGGGGACGACGATCGTCGGTGCGAAGGCGGCTAAGTTTCTGGACAGCGATCCAAAAAACACGCGGGCTGAGTTTAAACGGCTGATGGGAACCTCGACGAAACTCGATTTTCCGGCTGCAAAACTCGCGAAATTGCCCGAGGAGCTTTCGGCTGAGGTGCTCCGTTCGCTTCGCAACGACGTGAAGGACCAATACGGTTTTTTGCCGGAACAAGCCGTGATTTCGGTTCCGGCGCTGTTTGAACTTCCCCAAAGCGCAGCGACGACAAAGGCGGCTCAACTGGCTGGTTTTTCCAAGGTGGAACTCATTCAGGAGCCGATCGCGTCGGCGCTGGCGGCTGGATGGACGGCTTCGGAGGGAACGGGTTTTTGGTTGGTGTACGACTTGGGCGGCGGGACGTTCGATGCGTCGCTGCTTGAAACGCGCGACGGTCTTTTGCGTGTGGTGGGCCACGACGGTGACAATTTCTTGGGCGGTCGGGATTTCGATTGGGCGATCGTCGATTGGGCGCTCGAACAGATTTCCAAGCAGGAAGGCATCAAGCTGAGTCGCTCGGACGCCAAATGGGCCAGCGCGATCCGCAAACTCAAACACGCCGCCGAGGAAGCGAAAATCGAGCTGACCCGCAGCGAAAGCGCGGATCTGAGCGTCCCGGATTTTCTGGAATACGAAGGGCGCGCGATTGACGTTGCAGTGACGCTCGACCGCGCGAAGCTAGAAGAACTGACCACGCCGCTTGTGGCCCGCTCGATCGAGGTTTGCCGACGGCTGTTGCAGGTCCAGGACGCACAACACCTCACACGGATTGTTCTCGTCGGTGGGCCGACGATGATGCCTTGGCTGCGGCGCATGGTCGGGGAAGCGTTGCAAGCGCCGTTTGCGGAAGGCCTCGACCCGATGACGCTGGTCGCACAAGGTGCGGCAGTGTATGCGGCCACCGCAGGTCTGGACATGCAGCCGGCCAAAACGGATTCGACGACCGGTTTCAAACTCTGGCTCCAGTTTCCAGCGATGTCCTCGGATTTGCAGCCCTACATTGTGGGGAAACTCCTACCCGAGAGCCACGCCCCGGAAACGCTGCCGCAGCGCGTTCGATTGGCTCGGTCCGACGGGCTGTGGCAAAGCGCAGAGGCCGCGCTCGATTCGGAAGGCGGTTTTGCGCTGCAAGTCGAACTTCTGCCGCGACGACCCAACGTGTTCAAAGTCGAGGGTCTTTTGGCGGACGGCAGCGTTGTGCCGATGCAGCCAGCGACGGTGACGATTGTGCAGGGTTTGACGATCGCCGATCCGCCTCTGTCGAGAACGATCGGCGTGGCCCGAGCGAACAACACCGTGCAGGTGTTTTTTGAAAAAGGCACACCGCTGCCCGCCCGTCGCACGATCGCTTTGACGACGGTCGAAAGCGTCTCGCCATCGACGGCGGCCACCAACAAGGATGAATTTGCCCTGAAGATCCCAATTGTTCAGGGAGAGTACGAACAGGCGCACCTGTGTCGGCTCGTCGGGACGCTTGAAATTCGCAGCTCGCAAGTGAAGGCGAGTTTGCCCGCCAGCTCGCAAGTGCAGGTCAGTCTCGAGGTCGATCGCGGGGGCCAACTTTCCGCCCGGGCGCTTGTTCCGACGCTGAATCAGCTTTTCGAGCACATCGCACGTTTGCTGGTTCCCGAGGCCACGGTTGAAGTGTTGGAGGCCAATCTGAAAACGGCTTCCGATCGTTTGGCCGAACTTCGGGCGAGCGCCTTTCGACAAGGGAACCGGTTGCTCATCGAGCGGCTTCAAAAACCGCAGCATCTTTTGCACGATCTCGAACGCGACGTGAACGCAGCCAAAGGTGGAGACGCCGATGCTGCTCAAAAAGCCCGTCGGGCGCTTATCGAGCTGGACGCGCTTGTCGAGGAAGTCGAGCTCGAAAAGCATTGGCCCGAGGTGTCACAGAAAGCGATGAGACAGATCACGATCGCGGGCGTGCTGGTGACGCGATACGGTTCGGATTCGGAAAAACGCCTGCTCAGCGACGTGGTTTCGTCGGTGGAAAAAGCGCAAGCCCGGCGGGACATCAGCGAACTTCAAAGGCAGCTTCGGCTGGCCGATGAGCTTGCGACCGCTGCGTACTATCGCAATCCCGACGTGTGGGAAGACGAGTTTCAGTCGGCGCTCTCCCACGTCGAAAGAGCCAGCGACCAAGCACGAGCCCAAAGTCTGGTTCAGCAGGGCCACGAGGCGCTCGCGGCAGGCGATACGAGCAAACTGCGAGAAATCGTTGAAAAGTTGTGGAAACTACTGCCATCCTCGCCGGAACAGCGACGGAAAGGCTACGATTCGGGCGTCCGCTAAATCGCCCCGTCGAAAGTGCCCAGAAAACGCAGAACCTGCGGCAGCGTCGGGCAACCGCGCCGTCCAAAATCCCCGCATTTGAGGGCTGCCGCCGCGCTGGCAAAACGGATCGCCGACAACAAGGCGGCTTCGTCGTCAGCTCGGACGTCTGTTTTTGGGGCTGTTTGTCCCGCAGCGTCGAGAAGCGCACACACAAGCGCTGCGTGAAACGTGTCGCCACACGCGGTTGTATCGACCAACGTCGGTGGTGCAAAGGCGGGCAAGGTTCGCAGTGCTTGCTGTTGCAAAAACCAACAACCGCGCGCCCCGAGGGTCACGATCACCTTGCCGTTGGTTTTTTTCGACAGTGCGCGCACCGCTTTTTCACCGTCGGAGTGTCCGGTCAGAAGCGTCGGAAAGGCCTCGGAAACGACGCACAAATCCGTCAGTGCGAGCAGCTCCTCGACCAGCGGCAAGGGACGATCCAAATCGACGGACACCAGCACACCCAAGTCGCGCGCCCGTTTTGCGGCTGCGACGGATGCCGTCGGAAAACACAAATCGACGTGAAGAACTCGAGTCTTTGCGAGCGCCTCGTCCGAGAGAACATCCGCTGAAAACGACAACGCCGGATCGCGCCACTCGACCACCGAACGCTCGCCGGTTTTGTCGCACAAAAGGACGGCGGACCGCGTTTTCGCTCCCTCACAACGACGCACAAACGAAGTGTCTACACCCTCTTCAGACAGTTCATTCAACAGAGCCTGCCCGGCGTCGTCCATTCCGATCGCGCCCGCAAATCGAACCCGCTTGCCCAGCCTTGCTGCTGCGGTGCAAGCCGTTGCAATTTGGCCGCCCGAAAGCACTTCATGAGCGAGCGCAGAAACCTTGCTTGGCAACGCTTGGTGAAGCAAAACCGGCAAACGATAAACCAAATCGATAGACGATTCGCCCAAACCCAACAAATCAAACGGTCGGTCCGCAGTGGCGCGTAAGCTAGAAAGGATCATGCTTTGGACGTAAGTGAGTTTGAATCGAGAAAACTACTTCTGCTGTGTTTCAAAACAACCGATATCGTACTTGGCTCCGCTGGGTCTGGGCTGATTTGCCATATCGATCGTTGGGAAGAACTCACCGAATCTGGGTGATAGTTGGTCTATACAACATCTTCGGTTGGCTTCCGTATTTTGAAGAGTAAAATCTTCCGAAAATACAGGATCGTATCTGCGCAACGTAGCATCGCGATACGAATCGACAAGACCGATGGTCGAATCCGAGAAATCACAGGTCGCTCCACCGACAATCTGCGTATCCACGTTCATTCGATTTCCGACGATAATGTTGTTTGTTACCTGGGCGATGATGCCATCGTGGATGCAATAGATCGTTCCGGGTACTCCTGCCGAAGCACGACCGTTATATACAATCGTGTTAAAACGGATTCTTTGAAATCCTGGTTCGATTGCATGGCCGACGGAGAGCGCAACATCCGTATTGCCAGCGATCAAGTTATTTTCAATGGTAATCCTGACAGGATGATCTCGATAATCCCAAGTTTTGATCACTTTGCTGTGCGCACCATCAGCGTCAGTGGACAATGCCTCTGCCACTGTAGATTTTCCAAGGATACTTTGTGTGATCCGCACATTGCAGCCAGACAAATCGATTGCAAACATCTTGGGGTTTGGAAAAGAGGTAGGTGTGTTTCCACGGATGTTGCTGCGTAGAACATTCAGTTCAGGCGTCTTTTCCTTGTCCGAGGCTGAACACTTCAAAACGTTGGTATCAACATTCGTCTCGATGATTTGAATCTGGTCGAGCGTAACTTTGGCATCGCCGGTAACGTCAAAAAAGGCGTTCTTTCCCATCAGCATCGCGCGTTGCTTTTTGCCCTTTCTCGGTGCCCCGACAAAATGATAGGAACCATTTGAAATTGCAGAGAAAATGGGGTTATGGTTGTTTCCGATAATTCGGATATATCGACGCTCCTTCTCCTGTGCGATTGTGTACGCCCGATTTGTTGTGCATACCGGTTTCGAGGGATCAAAACCGAAATTCAAATCGGAGTCCTTGCATATCCCGAGGTCTGTATTATCCACATACACGACTCGCCCGGTGCTGCTGATCCCATTGGCTGCGCAACTTCCGGCCAAACCCTCGGTTAGGTCGCCTTCCCGTATACACACAAGCGAGTCTGTGCAGACAATTCCATTTTCACATTTAAGCGTACCCTCACAATCACTGTGTTCTTGGCAAGGCCGGCAAGAGTTGTAATCGCAAATCGGGCGTTCAGATGGGCAATCAGAATTTTGTTTGCATTCAACGCATTTGACAATGCCTTCCAAATCAGCACATTGTCCGTTCGTGTTTTTCCAGAAACCAGAACACGACTTGTCTGTTGGATCGTCAATCAAGCACGGCGCACAGCGATTGTCTTCCATATTGCACCGACTGAGGCGTTCTGAAGTGCAATCAGAATCTTTGTAACACACATTGGGTTCTTGAACCCTGCAAGCGCGCTGTCTTGTGTTGCAAATCAGAACCTGATCGATTTCACCCTTTCCGACGCAATCTTTGTCCGTTAGACAATAAAGTGGATCGGGCTGAACACAGCTCGCAACAAACAAGAACAAGACACTGAACAAACAGAGAAATGCGGGGAACGCCAAAGACACGCAACGGCTCGCGAGCGGTGTTTCGCGAAATGAGGCCCCGAGGTGGCCTCGGTTTCGAGTCTCAACTGTGGTGCTCATACCCCCGAATCCTATCACGAGTGCGGATACCGACGGCGAAGCGAAGCACCACAGCCTGTTTCAAAAATGTGGATGCGAGATGTCAGACCGGGTGCGCGGAAAAAAAATCTCGAGTCGGCAGGGCTGGAATAACTTGGGGCCATGTTGCGGTTTTTGCTTTCCAGGGTGAAGTCGTGGGCAGTTGCGGGGCGGTTGTCGTCGGGGATTGTGCGGCTCTGCAAAAGAAGGCCCGGTGCTTGGGTGGTGGGTTTTGTGCTGTTGGGTTTGCTGTCGGCGTGGCCGATTTCGGGCCTGTCGTTGCGGACGGATTTCACAGAGCTTTTGCCGAAAACGCACCCGGCAGTGCAGGCGATCCGAGAGGTGTTGCCTCGGCAAATCAGCTCGACGAATTTGGTGCTGATCGTCGAAAGTCCTGACCCTGCGCAAAATCGCCGGTTTGCAGAGGCGTTGCGGCCCAAATTTCAAGCGCTGGTGGGCTCGCTGTTTTCGGAAATCACAGTCGAGCCGGACACGGAAATCGCGGATGCTGCGGCGCGGCACAAATGGCATTACGCAGAGCTTTCGGAGATTCGGGAGGCGAACGCGCTGCTCGAACGGCTGTTGGGGCAACGATCGAATCCGCTGCTTGTCGATTTGGAAGGAGATGCAGAGGCCGAGCTCAGGAAGATTCGGGAGGACCTGGCAAAACGACTGCCGACGCGAGATGGCCGACGGTATTTCGAGTTTCATCCGGCGACACAAAGCGAAACGTATCCCGACCCGCACATGCACCATTTGGGAATCATGTTGTGGCGGAGGGGAGCGGGGCTGGCATCGCTTGATGACCAGGACATGCTCGATGCGGTGCAGGCGGTGGTGTCGGCAGAAAAACCGCAGACGTTTCATCCCAAGATGCGCATTGAGTGGACGGGGCAGGTGGCCATGGCGCTTTCGGAACAGCGAGCGGTGCGGACGGATTTGACGCTGGCGTCTTCTTTGACGGTGCTGCTTTCAGCGGGTTTGATGTATGCGCATTTTCGGCGGCTGGCCTTGGTTGCGTTGTCGGTGTTCCCGGCGTTTTTGGGGGTGCTGTTTTCGCTTTCGGTGGCCAGGTACACGTACTCGTATCTGAATGCAAACACGGCGTTTTTGGTGGCGATCATCCTGGGCAACGGAATCAACACGGCGATTGTGCTTCTGAGTCGGTATCGCGAAGAACGCTGGCAGGGGAGGGACGCAGAGGAAGCGTTGTGTTTGGCGATGACGCACACGCTGCGTTCGACGTTTTCGGCGGCCCTGTCGGCGAGCGTGGCGTATGGCGCGCTGCTCTTTACGACGCTTCAGGGGTTGTCGCAGTTTGGTTTGGTGGGGGGAGTCGGCATGTTGTTCTGTTTTGCGCTGACGTTTTTGTGTTTGCCTCCGCTCTTGTTGTGGTGCGAACGGCATGTTCCGTTGGCGCTTGCGGGAAAACAGACGCCACCGCTCTTTGGGAGTGTGTTGCAGCGGCTCGGCAGGAGTCTGTCGCGTTCGCCCAGAACGTGTCTTGCGGCGTGCGGCCTGTCTGTGTTTGCGCTGCTGCCGGCGCTGCTGGCGTTTGTGAGTGCGCCGTTGGAATACGATTTCTCGAAACTGCGAACGCAAGACAAACACGTCGAGCGTCTGTGGCAACGCATGTACGACCTGGGTCTGGGCAACGTCGGCGCGGGTTTTATCGGGCGGGACGGCGTGATGTTGGCCGAGACGCAGCAGAAAGCAGAGCGGGTCGCGCAAGCGTTGCGTGCGCAGGATGCGCAAAAAGGGGAGGCGCGGGTGTTGGAAGCGGTGCGGACGCTCGAAAGTGTGTTGCCGACGCAGCAGACCGAAAAAATCGCGCTGTTGACCCACATGAGAGACACGCTGGATCGATACCGGAAGTTGATTTCAGAGGAGGAATGGCAAGAGCTGCGCGAGGTGCGGCCTCCTGACGATTTGCGACCCCTTTTGCCGCAGGATTTGCCGAAAAAATGGCGCGACGCTTTTACGGAAGTAGACGGGCAGGTGGGGAGGCTGATTGGGATTGATGCGGACCCGAAACGGTTTCGCGAAACGGATGGGAGAGAGCTGATTCGTTTGTCTCGGTCTTTGTCGGTCAAGGTGGATGGGAAGCGTTACGTTGCGGCCTCGGTTTCGACGCTGTTTGCGGCGATGTTGGAAGTGATCCAAACCGATGGGCCGCGCCTTCTGCTGCGGTGTTTTTCGTTGTCCTGTGCGCTTTTGTTTTTGATGTTCGGGGTACGCGCGGGGTGGCCTGTGCTTCTGTCTTTGGGAGTGGGTCTTTTGTGGCTTCTGGGAGGCGTGGCGCTGCTCGGTTGGAAGCTGAATTTTCTCAACTTTGTGGCGCTGCCCATCACGATCGGAATTGGGATGGAATACGCGACGAATTTGTGGGCCCGTTTTGTACAAGAGGGCGGGATCGTTCGGACAGAGACGATTGTGCGCGAAACGGGGTCTGCGGTGTGTCTGTGTTCGCTGACGACGGTTGTGGGCTACGGCACGCTGCTTTTGTCGCAAAACCGCGCGCTTCAAACGTTTGGGGCGTGGGCGTGCTTGGGTGAGGTGTCGTGTCTTTTTGCGGCGCTGCTGGTCATCCCGGCGTTGTTTCAAGTCAGCAATGGGAATGCGCGGAAGGACGAAACCGCCCCCAAACCAGAATCCCCCGAACCGCCTATCGCTTGGCCATGAGGGCCCAGAATCTTCGGGATTGGATCATGTGGTTGCCGCCGACCGTGCCTGTCATGTTCAAGTAGTCCTCCACAGCGCGGTCCTCTGTGACCTGCCACGGGGCCAACAGTTCGGTGACGTGAGAGACCGAACGCAGATGGGTTTCGACTCCGACCAGGCGACGATACATCGCGACGAGTTCCGCATCCCCTGCCTCATCCCCCGCTGCGATAAACGTCATCGCCATCACGCTGCCCGGAGGTGCCATGTCGTACAGGGCACGGCCTAGCTCACGAAGGGCGGCATCATCCAAAAAATACACAAGACCGATGAACCCAACCGCGAGTGGCACATCTTTGCGGAAGAAATTCCCGACGGTATCGACAAACGCTCGGGTGTCGCGCAAATCCGCATCCACATACCGCATGTTGGGCTTGTCTTTGAGCAGCTCGGTTCCGTAATGGACGTTGAGGGGGTCGTGGTCCGCAAACAGAATCCGTGCGTTTGGGAGTCGTTCGTTGAAATGTCCTTGCGTGGGCAAACCCGAGCCCAAATCCAAAACCTGGGTGAATCCCTGTTCGGCCCACTTGTCGGCGACAAGCTGCAAAAACCAGCGGTTGAGCTGAGCCATTCCGCGCGCATGCGGAACGTGTTTCAGCATCGCTTCGGCGGCCTTGCGATCGGCCTCGAAGTTGTACGTTCCACCCAGCAGGTAGTCATATACGCGGCCCGTGTGCGGCCTGGAAGTGTCCAAGTCTTTTTTCATGGGAGTTCGTCTTTCTTCAGGCTTTCGTCTTGCGTGTTGCGGGCTCTCCACGGCACGCGAGCGCGGCCTTTGGACTGCTGGGCTTCCTCGAAAATGGCGTGTTCGATGCCGCTGCGCAGGGTCGGCAGAGTGACCATGTTCGACAGGTCGATGGGCAGCATGGACAGGGTGCGCGCCAAGTCCTTTCGCATGCCGGTGAGCACGACTTTCGATCCCAAAAGCTTCGCACATTGGGCCATGCGCAAAAGGCCTGTTGCGATGTCCGCATTCAATTCTGGAACCCCGGACAGGTCGATGAGCACGGTGTGAGCGCGCTCCTTGACGATTCCGGTCAGCAGGCATTCCGTGATTCGGGCCGCACGCTCTGCATCAATCCGTCCGATCAGGGGAACCGCCAACACGCCCTCTCGGATGGGCATAAGGGGTGTGGACAGTTCCTGGACCAGGGTCCGCAGTTCCTCTTCCCGGCTGCGCAGAAGACTCTCTAGGGCCTGCTGCATTCCATCGCGGGCGGCTTGCGTCTCGGTGCGTTCGGTTTTCGCCAAGGCATTCACAAACGCTGCACAGAATGCGTAGAGGCCCGCGAACACGTGGCTCGCTGCCTGCCGCGCGACGGCATATTCGACAAACGCGGCGAAAACCCCGAGCGCCGATTCGACCGATAGACCTGCCTTGCCCAGCTCTGCGCCGAGCGCACGCACCTTTTGCGGCGCAGGAGAGTCTTGCTGGTCCACAAGAGGCATGTGCGCGCTGGCCACAAGCGTGGTCACGATCTGCTGTGCGATGGAGGGGTACCGAAACGGAGGCAGCGCGTGTCGATTCGCGAACGCATGTTTCTTCAGCGCGGCCACGGCGTGCGTCACAAGCTCTGCCTGTGCGTCTTGCAAGAAAACTTGCAAATCCATGGGAGTGGATGCAGCGGGGGGATTGGAAGGACTGTGCGAAGAGGACACGGGACAGCAAGTATACACTTTTTTACGGACGCCCGCGCCCATGCGGTCTTTGCAAAACCGTCAGGAAAACATCCTAAAAAAATTAGGGGACGGCGGGCTGCGCAAAAGGAACGTCGCTGCGGTACTCGATTTGCGAATCGACCTCTCCGGTCTCGCGGAAAAACGTCCATGTGCCGTCCCGCCGACCGTCCTTGTAAACACCTGCGGCTTTCTTCTGTCCGTTTTCCCACCAATCCAGGTAGGGTCCGTGCCGCGTTCCATCGGTCCTTTCGCACCAAGCCGACGTGTAGGTCGAAAACGCAACGCCGCGCGAAAGCCGCGTCCCCTTTTCGCACAGCACTGCTTTTTGGGGGTCCGTGATTTTGCCCGGTTCACCAAGCGGAGGCGGTTTCACGGTCGCGCATCCCAGCGCCCAAACACTCAACACGCCCAAAACGCTCGGCAGGCTCGGCCAACCCAACAGACGGAACATCGGCTTTTGTGACATGCGCCGCAGCCTATCACAACGGTGCCGAGGATCTCATTGCACCGGGATGAGGCGATCAGTACTTGTCTTTTCGTTTTCGCAGGCGGGCGAACAGCTCGGCGGGCGGTACGTCTTCGGCGCGTTCGGCGGGCCAATGGCTCAGGGTCGCGCGCAAAAACGGTTGCGTCACACGAAGAAACGGGTTCGTTTTGAGTTCCTCGGCCAGCGTCGAAGGCTGGGAGAGCTCTTCGACCTCACGCTCTTCGCGGCAAGCGGCCAGGCGTGCTTTGAGGTCGGCGTTTTCGGAATCGACCTGAAGCGCAAACTCGAGGTTCTGGATGACATAGTCGTGCCCGCCATAGATGAGCGTGCTTTCGGGCAGGGCCGCCAGCCGAAGAAGCGAAGCGTAAAACTCGTCCGCCGTGCCCTCAAACATCCGCCCGCAACCGCCCGCGAACAGCGTGTCCCCCGTGAACAGCAAACCCTGTTTGGGAAGGTAGTAGGCCACCGAAGTCCGCGTGTGTCCGGGGACGTGCAGCGCCACGACTGTTTCCCCCAGCACCGCAAATTCCTGCCCATCGCGAAGCCACCTGCGAAGCCCCGGAATCCGCCCCTTTCCCCATTCATCCGTGTGTCCATACACCTCGAGTTTCGGATATAGCTCGAGCAATTCCTCGTTTGCGCCGACGTGATCCGCGTGATGGTGCGTCGAAAGGATCGCCACCACGGGTTTGTCCCGCACTGCGCGCCGGAGCGTCCACGTCTCGCACGCATCGACGATCACGCAGCCCGGTTGGTCCGAGCTCGATAGCACATAGGCGTAGTTGTCTATGAGACAGCGGACGAGTTCGACCGTGATCATGCGGGCAGCACGCTTTCTGGTTCGCCCACATCGCCCGCATCGCCCGCCCACAGGGTTTGGCGAATGACCGACAGGCGTTCTTCCAACTTGTGAAGTTCTGCGATCTGTCCGTCGATTTCGCGTTGCCGCACCGCCACGTCCAGCCCGTGCGCCTTTCGTTCCAGAAGCGCGCGGTCGAGCATCTCGGAAATTCCCCGATGCAGCGCCTGCCCCGCCGCCGTCACAAAGTCCGCCAGCCGGGCCGCGAAGTCATCCACGATCTGTTGGAAGCGCGGCAAAATCGCCTGCGCCGCCGTTCGGACGGCCTGCGGGGCCTGCTCTTTCGCTTGGCGTTTGATTTCGTCGGCCATCCGGCTGTGGATGAGCACCGCGATCACCGGGGCCGCCAGCGTCAAAAGTCCCCCCACAAAGCTGTTCACAAACAGAAACACGCCCGTTCCCAGCGCCCCCAGCGCGAACACGCCCACGTCGTACTTGAGCGTGTCCACCTGCAAATCCACCCGCGTGTCTGCCGGTCCCAGTTCCGCCGCCAGCGTCGCCATTGCCTGTTGCACGTTCTCGTTTGTGATCTGGATGATCTGTTCTGCCAGCCGTTCCAATTCCGACGCCACCCGGTCGCCTTCCTGCTCGGCCCAGGTCTTGAATGTGTCTTGCAAAAACAGTTGCAGGTACTTGCGCACATCGTCGCTTGACGCTTTGTCGATTTCGGCGGGCAGGGCGTCGCAAAACGCCGCGACAAACTCCTCCAAATCCAGCCGCACCCGCGCCTTGATCGCATCCGACTCTGCCACGATCCGCGCCTGCAGCTGCCGCATCGTTTGTTGTTTGCCCGTCAGCTCCTTTTGCACTTTCGCGATCTTCGCTTCGAGCTCGTCCAAAGACAGCGTGAGCGACCGGGACTTGATGCCCAAGTTCTGCCGCAGGTACGCGCAAAGCCGTTGCCCGTCTCCGCTCGCGTTGTCCAAAAGCACCCGCCCGCGTTCATCCGCCAGATACCGTTGCAAATGCTGTTGCAGCTCGGGAATCCCGCTTTCCCCGCTTCGTCCCAACAGGTGCAGCTTCGCCGACACCGAAAAAATCACCGGCTCTGCATTCAGCAGCGGTTCCAGGTTGTCCCGCACGTACCGAATCGCCTCGGCTTTTTCCTCGGGCGACAAAAGGTCCGCCTTCCCGATGATGAACAGCAGTTTGTCCCGGCTCCTTCGCAAAATCCGCTGTTCCAAAAACGACCGTTCCGACTGCTTGAGCACCTGCGAGCTGTCCAGCAAAAACAGCACCGCGTCCGCCCTGGGGATGTAGTTGTACGTGATTTCCGCCCGCGCTTCGTTGATGTCGTTCACGCCCGGCGTGTCCACCAGCGTCACGCGGTCCCGCAGAATCTCTGCCGGCCACCCGACCTCCACGTACCGCGTCTTTTCCGCTTTGCTGCCCTCGATCGTCACCCATTCCGACAGCGCCTTTGGGTCCACCACCCGCTGCGTGTCGTCCAGAAGCACCGCCTTGGCGCACGGTTTGTCTGCATACACGATGTGGTTGATCGTTGCGGTCGTCGGAGTAATCCCCGCCGGAAGCACGTTCGCCGACAGAAGCGCGTTCACGAACGTCGATTTTCCGTGGTTAAACTCGCCCAGCACCACCAGAACGAAGCGTTCCTCTTCGAGTTTCGGGATTCGCTCGCGCAAAAGTTCCGACGTGAGCGTGTGCATCCCCGTTTCATCCGACAGCCGCGCGATGTCCCGCAGCACAGCCAGAAGCTCGTCTTTTCGCTTTTTGTGTTGCTTGGTCAGCACCGTCATCGCTTGTCTCCGCTTCCTGCGTCACCCTGCGCGCGGTCAGACGGCCCAGGTTCCTTGTCCCCCGACTTTTTGCCCGCTTCCTTGCCGACTTCCTTGTCGTCCAGAATCTGAGCCACCGCCGCATCGCAGTCTTCTGCGCTCTCGCCCCCGTCTGCGTCCCGCCCTGCCACGGTCAGGTAGTACTGGCTCCTCGAGAACCGCTGGAGCGCCCGGTATCTGCGCGCCAGCTCTCGGCTGTCGTCCGTTGGAAACGCTTTTTGCATCGCCAGAAGCGACACTTCCACGCTCCGCGCACACAGAAGGCCCGCCCGATCCGCCGTGATGTCGGCCCGCCGCGCCCAGGCTTGCAGCGTCAATGTCGCCGGTCGCACCGCCCACCGCGTCATCGTCCCCGCGTTGTGTTGCAGGTAGTGCAGCGCCGTCCGAAACGGCACATGTCCGTTTTGAATCCGCCCGCACTCGCGCCCCACCACGTCCAGCAGCTCTTCGTCGTTCAGGCTGTCCAAAAGCCCCTGGCTCAGCACGATGTACGTTTCGGCTTCCGTGCCCAGCGTCAGCACGCCCGACGGCCTTGGCATCACGTACACCGTCGGAAGTTCGATGTGCAGAATCTCGGCGCACCGTTTGGCCGCCTGCGCCACCCGAGCATATTTCGGCGCGATCGCCCGCAGCGACGGCCCCAAAAGTTCCGCTCGCGCGATGCTTTGCCACAGACGCCCCGCTTCGAGCAGCGAAAGCTCCACCGGCCTCAGCCGCCCGAGTGTCCGCAACAAGCGAACGTCCCCCGGATACGCATACGCTGCCCCCTCTCGCACCTGCGCCGCCCGCACACCTTTTTTGCGAGCGACGTAACGCTGAAAGTCAAAGTCCACAGTCGGCATGGGGAAGACGTTACACAACTTGCGCGCCGCTTTCCCCAAAAACCTGCCGCCAGGCCAGCGCCCTGTGCGAACCCTCAAACCAACCCGCCCCAAAAGCACCCCAAAAGCACCCCAAAAGCACCCCAAAAGCACCCCAAAAGCACCGAACAGCCCTCCGAGGTCACACAAGACCGGTGTGGTCAGACCCATGAGCACTCCGAGGTCACAAAAGACCGGTGTGGTCAGACCCATGCGACCTCCGAGGTCACAAAAGACTGTTCTCCTTCGACCCAAGCGCCCCGCAACCCTCGAAACGAACGATGTGGATGCAAAGTCCAAATCCCAGCGCGGACAACCCAACCGACCTGACTTGAATTTGCCCCCCGCTCCGGTCTTTGCATGGCCCTGCCCTGCCTTGACAAGCGTGATGATCTCCGCCAAGTTGCCTCCCTTTCCGATGCATTGCGCGTCTGTTGCCGGCGCGGCGGAGCTTCCAGTGATGTCAGATGTAACTCAGGCGGTGATCGAAGAACTACGGACCGCGTTTCCGCCACACGCACTCGACCCCGAGAACATGTTTTCGGAGTGGGGCGTGGGCTATACCGATGCACCTCTCTTCAAAAAGGAGTCGTGCGGGAAACCATGGGACGAGCTGCCGACGCAGTTTCTCGAATTCCATCATGACGCACTGCTCTTCCTGGGACCAACGGCGATTGTCGAGCTGATCCCGGCCTACCTGGCAGCGGCGCTGCGCAAAGAGCCTGCGCTTGATATGCTCCCGACGTTCTTGCTCAGCGTGCTCAACCGCAATGCCGATCCCCAACGCTTCGACGCACGGTTCGGACGATTGACTCGAGGGCAGAGGCGGGCGATCACGCAGGCGCTTGAGGTGTGGGCAGGATTGTTTGAGGATTCACCCCGCCGGCGCTCCATCATTGAGGCGCTGGAAAGTGATTGGCGAACAACGAGGTGCGGACAATGAAACGGTCTTTTTGGTGCGTGGTGATGGGAGGAATGCTTTTTGGCGGTGCGGTTGCTGCGGCGACTCTGAATGACTGGAAGGACGCGGTCAGCCGGGATGGTTGCGAATCGATTCCGTATGAGAGTATTCGCAGGACTTGCACGGAGAAGGGCAAAGAGGTCGATGCCTGGTGCAAGAGCAGCAGTCGGAGGATTGGCTGCGACGATCTCGATCCCGAAGGCCTTACGAGAAAGATCGAGAACGTCAAGCAGAAGCTCGCAGACCTCAAGCGGGAACGCGACGAGCTGTCGTCCAAGATCAGCAACGCGAAGGATGACAATGAACGCCGGGACCTCGAAGACAAGAAGAAGGCGAAGGAGAGCGAAATCTACGAGATCGGGAAGAAGGTCGAGAACTGGGAGGGCCAGTTCTCGAGCGAGCGGTCGGCCCTGTACGACCGCATCTCCAACGGCGAGCGTTGCGTAGGTTTTCGAGAGGAGGTCGCCAAAGCATTCTCCGACGCAAAGTCGAACGCAAGAAGTGAAAGCGATTCTGAAATCAAGGCCTATGCAGAGCGACTGATCTCGAAATGGGAAAGCCAGGAGCCTGGACACGCCACGGCGATCCGCAACTACAAGGAAGCCGTCGAGAAGTGCAAGCGGATGAAGTGAGCATCCAGCCGTTGTGTGGATGGTCACTTGTGAAACCGGTCCGTCTCATTTGCTGTTCAAATCCAAGCTCGACTTGCCGTTCGTTTCTGAAACGCGCTTCGAGTCGCCGCAAAAGGCGCCCGCCCTCGGGGAGGAGGGAGGGAGCTACGGCCAGATGCCGCGGTCGGCGTAGGCGCGGCGGATGCGGTCCAGGCCAATGGCGTAGGCCGCCGTTCGCAGGTCCAACCGTTTTTCATGCGCAAAGTCGCGCACCCACCCATACGAACGCTTCATTTGTTTTTCGAGCCGCGCCTCGACTTCTTCGAGGTCCCACCGCTCGGACCGCTTGTTTTGCAGCCATTCGTAGTACGACACGGTGACGCCGCCCGAGTTGGCCAACATGTCGGGCACGATGGTGATGCCCCGCTCGTTCAAAATCGCGTCCGCTTCCGGCCAGGTCGGCCCGAGCAGGCCGACTGCCGAGAAGATGTCGAGGAAAATGCCATCGTTGCGCGAGCGCGAGCGGGAGCGAAAGACGCCGAACTGCTCCAGCTCCTCGGCCATGGCGGGCACTTCAAAGCCGTGCGCCTCCAGTTCCTTTTGAACCTGCGGTCATTGTCCCGGGGCAAATGGGCAGGACAGCTCGGTGTGGGCAGCGCTTCCCTGCGGGTTTTGTTGCAACCACAGTGCGGGAAGCCCGGCTGCCCAGCACTTTTTTGCGCACAAACGCGCGGGAAGCTCGGCTGCCCAGCACTTTTTTGCGCACAAACGCGCGGGAAGCTCGGCTGCCCAGCACTTTTTTGCGCACAAACGCGCGGGAAGCCCGGCTGCCCAGCACTTTTTTGCGCACAAACGCGCGGGAAGCTCGGCTGCCCAGCACCTGTTTGCGCACAAACGCCTGGGAAGCTCGGCTGCCCACGCCTGATCGGCAAGACCGACCGGACTTGGCAGCCCTTCCGCAGCCCGTTTCACCCGGTTTGGTTTCCAGGGCCAGCCCAGTACGCATGGGCCGAAAGAAACGGTGGCTCTTTGTGCGGGTTGTGCTACGCATCCATTCATCAAACCCAAGGAGAAACCCATGCAGATCCCGACCCTGTCCGCGTCCTTTCCTCTTGTTTCGGTTCGTCGCGAGCTTCGCTACACCCTGGTGCGAATGCGGCCACTTCCATGGGCGGCTGCCCAGGTGCTGGTGTTCGAGGGGCTTTTGAAACACTGCGACGGCCTGATCGCGCAAGAAACCAAGCTTCAAGATGCGCTGGAAGATGCCGACGCGCAGCTCGATCACGTCGATGGCGAGCTGGATGCGCTGGTGCTGCACCTGGACAAGTTCATTCGGGCCGCGATGAGCGGTACCCCTCGCGACGCGCTGCTCAAGGCGATGTTCCAGGGCCAGCCGCCGAGTCGCTTTGTGCGGCCCCTGCTTGGACCCGAACTTGAGGCTGTGCGAGGGTGGCCTGCGCTCCTTTCCGGGGCGTCTGTTCCCAAGCTGGTCACTTTGGGAACGGAAGTCGAATCCCTGCTCAAACGCATAGACACCGCGATGGCGACCCAAGCCAAAGCTTCGTCCGACCTGGCCGCGTTTGCGTTGAATACAGAGGGGCCCTTTTTGGCCAAAGTGAATGGGGAACGGCAGTCCCTGGGGGGCGAGTCAATGAAGCAAAAGCGGCTCGACGGGGTGGACAGCGATGTCGGGTTGTTTCGCCGCCTGTCCAAATCCCGCACCAAGCCGGCAGCTACCCTCTCGTCCCTGGAGGAGTTGATCCAAGAGGCAGAGGCGGATCTGTTGGCTTTGAAAACGCAGAAAGCCGAGCTCGAACGGGAAGCCCAGGCGTCCGCCGAAGCGCAAGCCGAGCGCCAGCGGCAACAAGCCGAATTGGCCGAGCTCGAAAAACTCGAAGCCGAGACCCAAGAAAAAGCCAAAGCCCTCCGCACCAAACTCGGCCTGCCCTAATCCGACTTGCTCACTTCCCGGACTCCTGCGGCCAACCCCAGCGGGCATCTCGCGGCTTACGTCCTCACTCCCTCGGTCGCCGTGGCTGCGGCCACGGCTCGGTCGGTCGTTCCGGGCGCGCTCGCGATCTGCTCCGCCGGGTTTGGTCCTCGTCACGTCCTCGAAGTGAGCAAGTCGTACTAGTCTCAGTCGCTTCAGCCGCCTCTTCCCGCCGCTTCTTCTCGCCGCTTCTTCTCTTCCTCTTCTTTCTTCCGAAGCTCCGCATACCAAGCCTCTTTCGCTTTCAGCCACTCCAGCAAAAGCTGCCGCGCCTCCGAAATCGTAATCGTCGTCTGCGGAGGATGCTCCGAATCCCCATCCTCATCCACCAAATAATCCGCCTGATGAATGATCACCCGCCCGTCGGGAAACATATCCGTATACGTATAATTCCCCGACCAACTGAACACAGGTGTCCCCCCTTCCGCCCGATCCAACGCCGCCAGCACCAGGTCTTCGCTCCCATCCGAGTCCGCAAGAAAACTACCGATCAAGTTTCGTTGTTCGTCCTTTTCAACCCCCTCCAGCGCTGCATAAGGGACGGTATGTCCTGGAGCCGCAGTAGCAAACACCCTCACGGTTTTCCTCCCAAAGCCGATCCTTTGTCATAAATCGGGTATGCAGTGTCCACATGTCCCTTGCGATCCAACCAAATCTCGATCGTCACCCCGTCGTGTGTCGTTCCACGAACTCGATTTGGATACTGCGTGGGTGTCTTGTTGTGAAACGCCTCCCCAATCGCCCGCTCCTCCATGCGCTTCCCAGAGGCCCCGTTCACCTCATACGCGCAAGTCCCCCTTCCCGTCGGAGTCCCAATCCTCGAAACGACTCGCCCTTCCCAATCGCGCAAATCACACGCCCCATCGAGACGGACCGGATGCACCCCCTTCCACACATTCCCTTCCCGAAACAACGTACACCTTTTCAGAATGTCCCGTTCTTTCAAGGGAAAAAACCTCGCGGTTGTTTTCCCTTGGACCCTTTTTCCCTTTTTTTGACCATCCCCCCTGGCCCCCCTTTCCAAGGGGGAAACCCCTTCCCCGGCCCTTCCCCGCAATGGGGAAGGGGGCCCGATAAGCGGTCCTCTTGGAATGATTTTGGGGGCATGGAACTGCGTCCAAAGCAGGAGAAAAAAGGCCAAAAACGGGCGCATGGGGGCGCACCATACAAAAGCCCCTTGACCTTCGGCAAACCTTTTCTTCCAAGGAAACTCTAGCACCTGTGCGAGGAGGGATGCGTTGGGGAGGAGGGGAAGAAAGGGGCGGCTGGAGGGAGGAGGGAGGGGAGCTACGGCCAGATGCCGCGGTCGGCGTAGGCGCGGCGGATGCGGTCCAGGCCAATGGCGTAGGCCGCCGTTCGCAGGTCCAACCGTTTTTCATGCGCAAAGTCGCGCACCCACCCATACGAACGCTTCATTTGTTTTTCGAGCCGCGCCTCGACTTCCTCGAGGTCCCACCGCTCGGACCGCTTGTTTTGCAGCCATTCGTAGTACGACACGGTGACGCCGCCCGAGTTGGCCAAAATGTCGGGCACGATGGTGATGCCCCGCTCGTTCAAAATCGCGTCCGCTTCCGGCCAGGTCGGCCCGTTGGCCCCTTCGATGATGAGCCGCGCCTTGATGTTCCGCGCTTCCTGTTCGCCGATTTCCAGCTCCAGCGCCGCCGGAACCAAGATGTCGCATTCGTAGGCGTAAAACTCCTCGCGAGAGATCGACTTCGAGTGCTTGTAATCGACGACCGAGCCCGTCTTGCGGACGTGCTCTGCCAGTTTGTGCGGGTTTAAGCCCTCAGGATTCGCGATGTAGCCCTTGTAATCGCCCGTCGCCACCAGCGACACGCCGAGTTTCGACAGAATTTTCGCCGTCCACGAACCGACGTTGCCAAACCCCTGGATCGCGACGGTTTTGCCGGTCAGGTCGAAGCGCCGGTCCTTGGCCCACTCGGTGATGCAGTGAACGCAGCCTTGCCCCGTCGCCGCCTCGCGCCCGAGCGACCCGCCCGACGTGATGCTCTTGCCCGTCACCACCCGCCGCATCGCGTTCTTGTCGAGCGCGCCCACCACGTTCATATACGTGTCCATGAGCCAGTTCATCACCTGGCTGTTGGTGCCCACGTCCGGCGCGGGAATGTCGTACTCGGGGCCGATCGAGCTGGCCAGCGCGTGCGTGAACCGGCGCGTGATGCGCTCGATTTCGCCGATGCTGTGCTGGGTCGGGTCAAACTGCACGCCGCCTTTGCCGCCCCCGTAGGGAATGTCGTGCAGCGCGCTTTTCCACGTCATCGCAGAAGCCAGGCCGCGCACTTCTTCAAGACACACGTCCTGGTGATAGCGGATGCCGCCTTTGTACGGCCCAAGGATGTTGTTGTGCTGCACGCGGTAGCCCGTAAACATCCGGTATTTCCCGTCGTCCATTTTCACGGGAAAGTGAACGATGATCTCGTTCTTGGGCTGTCCCAGGATGAGCGCGATTTCCTCGGGCAGGTTGATGGCTTTGGCCGCGCGCTCGATGTGCTGGTTCACGATCGCGCCCAGGTTGCCTTTGGGATGTTGGACCGGTGTTTGGGACGAAGGCGGAGGGACGGGAGAGGCCGAAGATTTTTCTTTTGACATGTTGGTTTGTTCCTTGGCTAGTTGCCCTGCGGGCGCAGCAAGTGTTGAAACAAGCGCCGACAGGGTGAAATGCGCGGAACAATCTACCCGAAAGCGGCGGTGGCTAAAAGAAATGCAGCGGAGGAAACGCTCGACGCTGCGCGTCATATTGAAAGGCCAGACCACGGGGCGGGGGACGTGCAGGAAAAAGCCGTTTTTGCGGTCGTGGGTCTGCTTTCGGACGTGCTGTCTGCGGTGCGCACAACGGGCTGGTTTGTCGCGTCTTCGGTCGTGTCCGCCGGTTTGCGCAAAGATCGCACCCTGCATTCGCGAGAGCGGCGGTACGTCGGCGACACCGTGCATCACATCCTGCGTCACCTGCGCCGGTTGCGCGTCCTGTGCAACGAAAAACAGCCGAGCGCGCTGGCGCTGTACGCGGCGCATCTATTAGATACGTCCCCGGTGGATACGTCCCTGGTAGATACGTCCCCGGTGGATACGTCCGACCTGGGCCGGATGCCGCCGTTTGTGTGGCACAGGTTGCTGTCCCGCAGCCGCCTTCACCCGGACGAGGTGCTTGCGCAAAAACGCGCGCTCGACAACCGCTTGCTCAAGGTGGCCCAGGCCGCGCCCGATGAGCAGGTTCGCACCCTTGGCGAGGCGCTGTCGTATCCCGATTGGCTCGTGTCCCTGTTTTTGGCCGAGTTTGGAGTCGCGCAGACCGAGACCCTGCTTCGGGTGCAATCGGGCCGTGCGCCGCTGACCCTGCGCGTGAATCCGTGCCGCATGCGTCGCGCAGAACTTCTGGAACGGCTGGGCGCGCTCGGGTTTTCCGCGCAAGCAACGCCCTTGAGTCCGTGGGGCGTCACGCTGTCCACCCATGTGAATGTGTACACGCTGCCGCTGTTTCAGGAAGGCTTCTTCGAGGTTCAGGACGAAGCCAGCCAGCTTGTGACCGCGCTGTGCGCGCCGCCCGCAAACGGTTTGGTCCTGGATGTGTGCGCCGGGGCGGGAGGCAAGACCCTGGGCCTGTCCGCGATGATGGGCAACCGAGGTCGAGTCCTTGCGCTCGACCCCGACCCGGACAAACTGCTCGAACTCAAAAAGCGGGCGAGGCGCGCCGGGTTGACCAACATCGAAACGCTGTGTGCGAAAGACGCGGCGCTTCCACAAAAACGGGTCGGGGCGGGCGCAGACCGGGTGCTGGTGGACGCGCCGTGTTCCGGTCTGGGTGTGCTGAGGCGCAACCCCGAAGCCCGCTGGCGGCTTGCCGAAAAAGACCTGGCCGAGCTCAGCGACAAACAGCGCCTGATTCTGCGACAGGCTGCGAAACTCGTCGCAAAAAACGGCCACTTGATCTACGCCACCTGCACGCTGGTTCGCCGCGAAAACGACGACGTGATCGACGAGTTTCTGGCCCAGCACCCCGAGTTTGCTGAAGTTCCCCTGTCCCAAGTTCTGCCCGAAACCACCCTGTCCGCCCTGCCTCTGTCCGGCCCATATCGCCTCAGAACCTGGCCCCAAAAAGACGGCCCCGACGGCTTTTTTGCCGCTTTGCTCAAACGAATCGAATAGCCCCAAGCCCCCCGCAACCCAGAGCACTCGCCCCGCGCCCGCCCAACGCGCGAGAAAACTTGCGTCCGTTACGCCGCAAACACGATCGCCGCATCGGGCGACGCCGCCGTTGCAGCCTGAATCAACCAGCGATCGAGTTTGGCAAGGTCCTGGCACGAAAGCACCGTCTTGCGCACTGAGTCGGTCACAGCCACGCCCCGCGCCGCCATCACCGCCAACAGCGCGTCGGCTTTGCCTTCGGCTTTGCCTTCGGCTTTGCCTTCGGCTTTGCCTTCGGCTTTGCCTTCGGCTTTGCCTTCGGCTTTGCCTTCGGCTTTGCCTTCGGCTTTGCCTTTGGCTTCGCCTCTGGCTTCGCCTCTGGCTTCGCCTCTGGCTTCGCCTTTGCGGATGAGGCTTTCTTTGAACTGTTCGAATTCTTGCCGCAATTTCGTCATCGCGAGCTGCTCCTCAGACGGCTTCCGCCGGTCTCTGTTTTCGTCAAAGAAATAAACCATCTTCCCCACG
>Ga0268298_10000173_pt1 | contig 81484 bp, 49 predicted proteins | sample WWTPWeurt_MetaG_FD_194462 | JGI IMG/M metagenome (GOLD analysis project Ga0268298, IMG submission 194462) | Activated sludge microbial communities from WWTP in Nijmegen, Gelderland, Netherland - WWTP Weurt | ecosystem: Engineered > WWTP > Aerobic digester > Activated sludge | place...
GACTGTGTCAGCAGTCAGGCAGGGATTCCCCTACGGGCTACGAAAAGAACAATCCGCGAAAGCGGATTTTTTTTTTGAAGAAAGGAAATGATCGGCCAGCGGAACGGGGGTTCCCTGCCTGCGTGAATTTATTAGCATTCGGTGAAGTTCGTTTAAATGGACACCTTTCTCCTGTCAGGAGACTTGGATAGTGAGCTAATAATAATTTGTTTTAAATAAATTGGACTGGTATTTTGGCAGTGAATGGTCCAGTGCTTGTCAAGTATTTTAACACTTATTTTCGGTAAGACACGCATAATTTTTACTAAAAACCTTTAAGGCAGAACCCAACAAGTTGTCAAAACCGCGCTCATCATTCGGCCACCATCTCCTCACTTCGCTAAAGTCAATGCGGTAGTTTTGATGTTATGCGAAAGCTTTCATCATGGTCGTATAGCCGTTACTAACGAACGTACGTTAGTATTTAGCGTATTTGCAGAATTAATATGTTCGCTTTGTACAGGCGATATTAGTTCTCAATTCAAGATTGAAATTCACTTTTAACCGGAGAAGCTTTTTTGTGGAATACAATTGGTTTGAACCGATCACATTTTTATAAAAATCAGTTGATTTGATCCGGTCTCTGATTGAATGCTTAAGGAGTACAATCCTTGGGCTAAATCGGTGATCGCTATATCGATTTCCTGATTTTCGGGAGTGGTCAATACTTTGTGCATGATACATCGCCCATGTAGATCTTTGATCATCAAACGCAAAACTCCGGTAATTGGATTAAGAAATTTCACCGAAAGTTGGTTTGTAGCTGGATTGGGGTAAACCAGGATTCCTTGCTTGCCCACATGAAAGGTGGTACTCAAAATAAAAGGCAGACAAAAAGAAGTATCTGTGCAGGGTGGAGAGCTTATGATCACTGCATAAGTCCCATCTTTATTGGGAATAAATATTTTATCAGTGGCACCGGGAATGACTTCAAAATGATCATTGCAATCAACCCATTGGTAGGTGGCCTGACTATCCAACGCGATTAGCGTGTTTCCGAGTTTAGTGATGTTGGTATCGAGGGCAATAATGTTCAAATCGAGTTCGATCAGACTGTCGCAACCCTGGCGGTTTCTCAGTTTGATCAAATACTTTCCACCTGCTGTATAGACTTTATCATTAAATCCAAATTTTCTACAAGCGCTTGTCTGGATGAGGGTATCGCTGCTGTGGCGAATGTTCAGATTCAAAGAGACCACACTGTCACAAGCATTAGTAGCCTGAAAATGATTTATAAATGTTCCATTTTCGCGGTAAACGAGTCCATTCCAGCTGAAACTGTCACAAACGCTTAGAGACTGCGACGTGTGAATGGTATCCAAAACGCTTAGTTCGAGTAAGGTTATCAGGCTATCGCAATTTTTTTGATTGCGAACGGTGTGTGTATAAAGTCCCATATGGGTCAACATCGTATCAAAGAAAGGATAGGTGCTACCCTTGCAGATAGAAGCAGAGATCTTTATTGTTTTTGGAAACTCAGTAGTATGAAAAACATTGTCAGAATAATCGCATTCCAAAGCAGAAAAATCTTTAGGATCGAAGACACCAATGGTATCGCGTTTGGTATTGACTACCATGTGAAGGTCCTGTAATTGAACGGCTTTAAAATTAAATTCCTGCTTGAGAAGACTATCACCAGGATTCAAATGCGTTGGAGAGTAAAATATGCCCAGCAAATTGCCGCCTGTTGTGGGGTCACCATTGTAGAATGAAACGGGCAAGCCGGTATCCACCCTTGCAGAAGCATTTTTGAGGTTAAACACATTGAAGGACACGTTGTATTCCTCCGCTATTGGATCGTAGTTAATGCAATTTATTTCTCCCTGGAGATTTGCAGCCGCGACTTTATACATGCCATTGCTGTCGAGCAGAGATTCCTGTTGCAAAAAATTATTATACTTACCATTTTTATAGCTGGCCTGATTTTTAGGTACTTTGGGCACGGTGAGGTCGTCATTGATGTAAAGCGGATTGTAGGCATATTGATTCCATACGGCTCTGGCAGGAGCCCAGCCGGGAAGGCTGTCGGGAGAACCGAAGGCAATTAGTGTACCTTTCGTGATATTAATAGGAAATTGACCTTTACCTCCGCAAATGATGCAAATCTGTGCTTTACCTGTATAATTGATGTCCGCAATACTTGGGTATTCGTTATATGTTCCTGCTCTACATTTTATACTATCAATAATTTGTGGCGGGTTGACGCTTCCATCAATGATCATTAAATTAAAATGATCGCGGTAAATTATTTCCGAAATACCATCTCCATTAAAATCAAAAGTTGTAATTCCTGTACCAGACACAGTATCTTGAACTCTTAAAGACCATTTTAATTGAAGTATATTGGTTCCGTCGAATTCAAAATTGTAAATGGAATTGGTCTTGCTAACTATTATATTGGGTATTTGGTTGCCATCGACATCAGCAATTGAAGGACAACTGACAGCAGTATTAATTCCAGGGATGAAATTATTTGCAATCAAAGAGAGTACTCCATTATTTAATGTATATGCATAAAGTTTAGATTTTACATCGCGATCTCCATGAGCTACAACCACATCCAACATTCCATCAACGTTAATGTCAGTAATGGCAGTCTTACCGTCAAAATATGAATTCTCCAATTTCATATTTGTTGGAGTCATTGAATTGCCTATCAGCCCGTTAAGGTTAATTAATCTTACCTTATAAATGGTGAATCCTGCGGCTAGTTCGAGATCCTTTTGATCTTCATCAAGATTTCCAGCTACTGTTACAGAAGAGACCCAAATATATCCTTCATCATGAGCTCCAATTCCGTTTAATCCCCCTTCAACTAAGAGTTTGCCAGTTTGGCCATTAAATATACGATTATTGCAGTAAATTTCAGTATTCCCATCCTGGTTAAAATCAGCCGCACCAAGATGTGGAGTTACCTCAAAGTTAGGACTAAAGAAATATTCATCTGATATCCATTTTAACTTGCCAGTAAATTCATAACAATAAATGCGATCTCGATTTTGAAAATTTCCGCCTCTTGTTGCCATAATAATTTCTTTAACGCCATCATTGTCTACATCAACTAGCACAGGTGTTATATCTGGTTGAAAACCAATGCAATCAAATTTTACTTTAAGCTTCCCATTTCTTCCGTCAAAGAAGTGAACCCTTGGAGTGTCCAACATGGATCCATCAAGGGTATTAATACCCCTAAGTAGAATTTCAGGAAAACAATCACCATCCATATCTGCGATTAGTGGTATTTGATCTATGCTGGTTATTTCCAAAGATTCCCATTTTTTTTCAAGGATAATTTTTGGTTTTATGTATTTTTTTGATACATAACATTTTGTTGAATCCTCTGGATCAATGTTACATGGAGATTTTTGTCCAAAAACAAATAGAGGTATGCAAATTAGCAGGATTGTATTTAAAGTAATTTTATGTAATTTCATGACAGAGCTAAAAGGGAAAAGGATGAATGCAAATAAAACACTCATCCTTTTAAATGATAGATTACATCTTAATAAATTTAAGACTTGAATGCGATCCATTGGAGTCTTTATATCTTAAGAGATACAATCCGTTGGGCAATGATATATTTAGTTGATGTTCAGGCCCAAGAAATGTTCCGGCAAATACGATGATTCCGGAATAACTCATGATCTCAAAATCTGTTTTATCCAGACTTGATCGAATTAACCATTCATCTGAAATGACAGGGTTTGGAATGATTTCAAGTTCATTAACACTTTTCAGGATCGAGTTTTCAATTGTGCCGCCAAAATCTTCCCGGGTTATACAGTCTTCTGGCCTTCGAATTTTGAACAGTTTGTAACAGCCTGTATTCGGACAGGTACAAGTATAGGGTATGACATTCCCGCAGGAGTAGATCACAAAATACCTTTCAGCATCCGTGAAAGGTCCCAATGGATTACTGAACGGACCTTCAACCAGGTTTAAATTTCCCGGTGTAAAACTCCGGTAACAAGGATAGGGAGCATCGCTAACATTAAATTCTATGGTATAAGAATAATTGCCATTGCCGTTATCAATGCAATGAAGGATATCAAAATAGGCTTCCAGATCGCAGCTCTCATAATTGCCATTGTTACAGGGTTTGGGTGGACAAATATCAAATTGTGCAGTACAAGTTGGAGCTAAATCTGAACATTTATAATAATAACCAATAATTGGATTCTCGCAATTCTGATTATTGACCTGCCCTGCTGAAATAGTATAAGTGTAGTTAAATTGGTATTCAACTTGACCTATTTTCCAACAATCTCCAATTGGTGGAACAGGCCCCGGGATGAAGATATCATAAGACCAGTTACCAGTGACCGAATCGCATTGAATATTGCTGATCTTTACTTTGGAAAGTGCAGAACAACCGGAGCAATAATCCGGAGGAATGATCTGGAAAGTATCAGGACAGCCGCCATAATATAATGTCAAGACCCAGCTACCTTCTTGTATTAAAAAAGGTCCAAGATGATAAGAGCCATTTCCATAACCGTCCGTTTTCAGGAAATATCGACCTGATTCATCCGGATAGGGATCATCCATGGCTCTTTCCAATCTCCAATGTCTGTTGTCTGCATTGGAGATGGTGAAATTCACGTAATAATAATCATCAGAAAAAACATTGTTGGTCGGATGATTTCGGTTACAATCGCCAATAATAATTTCTACATCAGGAAGTACAAAATCCGAATAACATAGCTCCACGGCATTAGTGGGTACATCGGGCAGAAAATCGCCCCCAGCATTTTTAAATTTCAGGAATGCGATGACATCACGACAAGTTGGGTTTGGACTTTGAAAATCAGATTTTACAACTCTGAAAGAAAAAGTTTTGGTAGTCGTGTCTATGTACATACCGTAAACATTAAAGCCAGGAACATCAATACCATCCAGAATGGTATATCCATCGATTGTAGGAGTAGTATATCTTCCATTGATAGTGATGGAATCGCCGTCACAAGATACAATGATGTATGGTTTTTTGTCAAGAGTGCCGGAACCATAACTGCTGTTGTCGCACTCTTCGCAAATGCCATCAATATAAACATAACCAAAATGTAAACCTTGTCCGCAGTCTGCAGCTATCAATTCTAAAGTGGCAATATTACCAATTTCATTACTTGGTATATTGATTCGATGACAGGCCCAATTTGAGGTTTTAATGTTTTCACCCTCAATAATACAACTATCAATTGGAAAAAGTGGAATAGCAGGAATTGAAAGACCATCATAACATAAATCAAAATTGGGGGCAAGGTTACAACGAATACTGTAGAAGGGTTGTCTATCGGGATGACCCTCTGGATTCCCTATAACGGCGGAATACCAAATGGTAAAATTTCTATTTTCCTCGGTAACTATAAACCTTTTAACTAAATTATTTATATCTGCTTGGAATGTGCATTTTACAATATCATGTTGACCATTATAATGGTGGCTTCTCGAACTATTTATTTTAATAGCTTTGCTTCCGAAACGAGTCAACGCATATCCGGTCAATTCATCATATCCAGTTGAGACTATTTCAAATCTAATGTTAGATGGTAAATTATTAACGGATAAGTATTGACGACGTGCCACCATTTGTTAGAATCTAAAAGTGAAAGATATTTTACTTAAAGCTAATCATGAAAAAGTAAGTTACTTGGGGGCATGATCGTCAATACTGTGTTAATTCCAGTTTCTTTTCTATTCTGCTCATGGAAAATAATTCAATAACTATTAGGTTTATTTATTTCTTACATCAATTTGTTTTAATGAATTGTGATTTTAAAATCTTATTATCGGTTATGAATTGAACACTATAAAACCCATTAATTAATTCACTTGCATCATAATTAACTTCTTTGTCATTTCTTAATTTAGTAGAATAAATTAACTGGCCTAGTTCATCATAAATATTTAGCAATCCTGAATAAATTTTATCAAATTCTAATTTTAATTTTTCATTGACTGGATTAGGCGATATTTTTATTATGTTTTCATTATCCAAGCTTACATCTTTATTTCTAGTCAAAATACCAATATCCTCACCCTTGATCATAACCCAGCTTGACCAAAGAGGTGCCTCATTTAAACCTGTGCGATTTTCCCTGTAAATAAAATTGCATAATAAATTATTACCTACTATATCTAATTTATTTATTAAAATTTCAGTTTTAGTTCCAGGGTCAATAATAAATGTATTTGTATTATTTAGGTTCCCTAAGCCATCTGATATGTAGGTTTCCAAGATATTTTTTGCTACTGAATGAAGGCAAATTAATATTCTAGGTCCTTTTGTCGTTTTTACAAATGTAGCTAATGTGAACCTATCATTTACTGAATTACTCTCCAAAGGCCTAAGATCTATTTTTTCAATAGGATTCCCCAATCGATCAAAAAGGGTAAAAGCAAAGGTCTTGAAAGAGTAAGGATTTTCTTTATAAAAACTTGAACCATAAATAAAATAATCATCAGAAATATAATATGGTCCGAATGAATTCGCATCATCAGTTTTTAAGTTATTCAACTTGCCTGAAGTAATAATATTCAAATTTCTATCCATGTAATGATATCCAATATCAAAATCTTTTTGAATCATGGAATCTGGATGAGTTTCTGAAGTATAGGTACAAAATGTGTTATTGCTATTATTATAATTGAATAATCCATCAACCAGTTTGTGATATTTAGTAGGGACATATAGTTCAGTGTTGTCTATTTCTTTATTGCTATCATCAAGAACAATTCGATTATACCAAATGCTTCCTTTTCCAATTAATGTGTCATTTAAATCTAGATGATTGATGATAATGAAGTTTGTATCGTTATGATAAATATGTGTAGGACCATAGGGAAATGGCACAGGAATTCTTCTGGCATTGGAATCCTTTGGAATAGAAAATGTTGAACCAAGTATAGCTCCGTTTCGCTTATTCAAAATCATCCTCCTAGCAGATGCAACAAACCATATTGGTTTGAATAGTGTGTCAAACTTACTATATTCTTCGTGGATCAATAATTCCAATGTATCTCCTTTAACGATAGGTCTATTCGCATATCGTCTCTCACCGACAGTTTCACTATAATATACCTGATCCCATAATAACTTTCCATTTGTGATATCAATCGCCTCTACATAATAACCGCCTATCCATGCGGGACCGAATACAATATTATACACATTATATAGGACGTTTTCATCAATTACTACTGGGGCTTTATAGAAATTTTGTTCTAAAAAAATCCAGTTTCCACTTTTTATTGGAATCCTATCTGTATTATGGAGATGCGTCCATAGTGGGCTATAATTTTTGAATTGAAGTGGAGTAAATTGTTGAGATACAATAAAATTCAAGCAAATAAAATTCAATGTCAAAATTAGGAGTGGAATTTTTTTCATTTCTATTTTTTTTATTGTTAATCAAATTTTGAAAGTATTTAATTTTAATATCTTTAAAAATTAAAGGAATGGGCAACAGGTATTAAGTCGCCCATTCTATATAATGAAGATATTTATACTATGGAATTATTCCACAAGGACGGTCATCGCATGGTAATTGCAATCCATTACAAGTTAAAGTTATTATACCACAGTTAGAAGCCCCAATGGCTTGAAACACAGGAGGAGATATTCTTACAGTACCATTAGGAACAGGAAGCGGCTCCCAGCAGAAAGTTCTCGTCCGCTGACAACATTTATCACCACATGTGATTTGGCTGATTTCAAAGTTACTCAAATTTATACACCAGCGGTAGCAAGTCTGACGAATAAAATCGGATGAATAATATGAATTATTTACACAAGGAGGATGCCACTGATTAACCCAAGGACTCACATAGTCGCTTTCAACAATCAAAGAAGCTTGATAAGACATTTGATCCAATACTACATCTCCACCATGCCCTGGGAGATTAAAAATGCATGTTTCGCAATCTGGTGATAGTCCAGCAAGTCCAAAATTCCAAAATGTAAATGAATAAGTTGGAACTGGTCCATTAAATTGATAACAAACTCTTACATCAAACCCTACGGTTGCAGTAGTACAAACAGGGCAAGTTGGATTTGGAGGTAAGGTTATTGTCCTTACAATATGGGCTGTTGCACAATTCAAACCAGTCGCAGGAGGCTGTGGTTGACAGGCTGATGAAAATTGCGGAGGAATGATACCTCTCGAAGACAAAACCTTGGCGTTGTTAAATTGAGAATTGACTTTCTGAAAATACTCTTGAAATTGTTTTGAGCTAAAACTTTGCTCAGTCGTTGATAAATCAGGCTTATCAGCCTCATTTTGGCAAGAAAAGGTTAAAAAAGAGACTAGTATGATTAAACCTAATCCACGAGAAAAGAAATGTTTCATTTTTTAAAATTTTTAATGATGAATAAAAATTGTTAACGAAACAGTTAAAGAGCACATAAAAAACCTATTTTTGCGGCCTAATTTTTCGGATTAGAGGGCCTGCGTCCCCATTTCGATGGGTGGTCGTGGGCTTTTTTTGTTGTTTTTAGACTGTTTATATCTTTTGCTTAACGTTTTGTTAATTTATTTAGTTCTTGAAATTGGAATTAACAGGAGTGTAGATTAATAGTAAACCACCAGTATCCAATGGAGTACAAGTACCACTACCTGATCCCTCATAAAACTTGACTTAAAACCAAAATAATATATAAACCCATCTTCAAATCCACCATTATCGCAGATCAAGGTATCTTGACTTTTCGATATTCCAGGCAGAAGGATCATTAGGAGAAACGAAGCTAACTTAAGGATTTCTACGAAAAAATTCGTAGGGGGGGGGGGTAAATACAAGCCTACCACAACACATTTTCTTTCTCATGGTAGAGGTTTTAGTGGTTAAAGAATATGCGAATATAATGCTGTGGTCTTAACTTGTCAAGTATTTTAACACTTATTTCTCCGCCAGGAGAATATCCCAGGACACTTCAACCACCAAACCTGGTTACACAAACTTTACATTCTTACCAAACGAAAAGCATGCGTCCACTGATTTCTCAAAAAACCTGGAATACACCAAAGCATGCAAAGTGGTTCAATGGCCCTGGCCGCTTCAGACATACCCATGTCCTCGGTTTCCCAACCAAATTGATCTAATATTTCTTTCACTTCGTTTTTTGATTCTGTACGGTTTCCACAAATGAACATGGTGGGTTTTTCAGAAAATGTTGGATTGACCATGAAAGCGTTTCCAACACAACTAAATGCTTTTACAAAGTAGGCTTCTGGATATGCATTTTGCAATTGCTCCATCAACGATTCGTCCAGGCTCGTAAAAAAATGCAAGACGCCATGCGTGGGTGCTTCTTCGCTGATCGGATTGGTTGCATCGATGATGGTCTTTTCCTGTAGATTTTGTGCACCTGCATTTGCTAATGCTTCTCCGGCAACCCGACCATTTACAGCCAGAACAAGAATTTCTCCAAATTGCGCTGTTTCAGAAAATGATCCCACTTGTGCGCCTCGGCCTTCATCCTCCAGCCAGTCTTTTAATTTGGAAGTATCCCGGGTGCCTAACATGACTTCGTAACCATGTCGTATGAATCCTGCACCCAATACCCTGGCTACAATTCCTGAACCTAAAATGCCAATTTTCTTTTTCATCGTGCTTGCTTGTATTCTTTGAATGACAAATAAACCCTGTTTTTTGTTTATTTCCGTTACTAAAAAATTAGATGAAATGCTCAATCAAAGTGATTCTATTCTTCCCATGCAAAGCGTTGCAGAACACAATATGAATTCCCAAGATTATCCTTTAAACGGTTGAAAGTATGGAATCAAATCTGTATAATATATTTTCATGAATTCAATTTGTGGAAGATGCCAATTTGTAAGCATTGCCTGCATACCGACATGAATCCATCGGTTTTCAAACACCCAAACGTCAACTCATTTAAGTTTCTAATTAACCCAATATCGTCTTCTATGATACCACAAACAGCAACACATGTCGATCAAACATTCAACCTGCAATACCATTTATTGTCCTTCTGCAGCGGTTTTATTTTACGGAAATTATTTGTTGAGTCGCCGTTTAAAAGGGAAATTAATGTAAGTCATCGCATAAACAAAAACTTATATTAGTACTTTGTCAATTCTGAAAAAATTTAATATTCATCCTTTATGCATTCAAGAAAAAAAAATATTTGGGCTTATTAAAATTTGATTACAAATTGTTTTGAGGTCATTGAAACCTTATCATATCTTCACAGTTCCAATCTATGTGGGCGTAGTCTGTCCGCATCTCACTCGAAACTTACCAAACCTCCAAACTCCTCACGATTCTAAAGCTCATCCTCGCTCTTACCTAAAACTCTAGCTCGCTTTAACTAGCCATACAACTCGCTGCTCACCAGCTTAATTCAATCATTGTATTTCCAAAACTCAGACCCATTGGTGTGTATGATGTCTTTCATATTAAAGGCATGTTGCTCGCAAAATATTAGTTTAAAAATTAGGACATTATGAAAATTAGTACCCCCCAGGTTACAAACGGCGTTTCAACTATCTCCGTGAAATCAGCTTGTATTTCAAATTTCAAGGGATACTTTATTCTTCTATTTTTTCAATCATTCGTTGGTGGCCCGGCATTAGGCTCCACAATGGATCTTCGTGATAGTGATTCAAAATCCATCTTCGCTGAACTTCCAAAGCACCTGATAAGTGGTTCACATCTTTCAGAATCTTTGGACCCAGTAGTCACTTGCGAAAGCGACCAAACCATTGACCTGACCAGTAATTGTGAATTATTGGTGCCCGACTTAACTGATCAAGCAACGGTGGTTTTGGATTGTCCTACACCTGGATTGACTTGGACTCAAACACCAGTTGCCGGATCGTTGCTGCCATCGGGTCATGGCATGGTGCATATGGTTACGGTAGTGGTCACGGACGCATGTGGAGAATCTTCACAGTGTACGGTTGCATTGACAGGAAATGATGTGACTCCGCCATCCATTGTTTGTCCTGCAAATACCATCATTGGCTGTACCGCAGATGTCCCCCTTCCAGACTTAAGTCAAGTGATTGCTTCTGACGGATGTGGGGTTGACTCAAAGCAATTGCAAAATGAAGTCATTTCGAATGTTTCATGTTCCAACGTGTATACCCTGACCAGAACTTATACTGCTGCAGATGCAGCCGGAAATTCGGTCCAGTGCGTTCAAATCATTGAAGTGAAGGATTCCATAGGCCCATCCATCGTATGTCCGAGAAACTTTGATGTCAACTGTCCGTCAAACATTCCTAATCCTGAACTAAACCTGGTAATCATTGCCGACGATTGTGGCAATGTCAACATTAATAAATTTCACATCAGAGACTCTATTATCAATCGAACTTGTGCAAACCGCTATGCGGTAGATCGAAAATTTGGTTCGATGGATGAATGTGGCAACATGAAAATGTGCAGCCAAATCATTACCGTTACAGATCCTCTGCCTCCAGATGCGCGTTGCATTCAAGGCCTCGCCATCGAACTGGATCCATCTGGCAATGCGTCGATCAATTCGGTAGATCTGAATGCAGGAAGTACCGACAATTGTGGCAATGGGAATCTCGGCTTCATTGCAAGTGATTCAACTTTTACGTGCAATCAGGTAGGCCAACTGACCGTGGTTCTTACGGTAACCGATCCATGCGGTCAATCAGACACCTGCCATGTGCCGGTGACCATTTCTGAAAAAGATTTTCCAGAATTAATATGTCCACAAAACGATACCATCCAATTGCTGTCGGGAGAATGTGGTCGAATTTATGATTTTACCATACCGGTTGCAACCGACAACTGCAATGCTCTACCGGTCATTCAAACAGATACTACGGGTCTGACCTCCGGTTCGTTTTTTCCTATTGGAACAAACTGTTTAAGGTATGAAGTAACCGATCTTGCCGGAAATAAAGCATCTTGTAGTTTTTGTGTGCAAATCAATGAATATCCAAACCCCAGTTTGGAACTTGCTTGCCATAATTCGGTACAGGTGAGTCTGAATGATTCATGCTGGGCGACCATCGGCGCTGACCTATTTTTAGTCGGAGATGTTTATGGTTGTTTTGGCAGCTATCAGGTGATCGTTCGCGATTGGCAATTTCCAAACGGACCATGGATTGATCGGGATCCTACAAGGCCTGGAGTACAGATCAATTATTTGGATGTCGGACGGTTGTTAAAGGTCACGATCGTGGACCCAAGAACGGGAAATAGTTGTTGGGGTGAAGCAACGGTGGAAGATAAATTGCCGCCTCGCCTTACTTGTCCCCGAGATACTACGGTATTGTGCAATTCCTCATTGGGTCTGGATGTGCTTGGATATCCATTGGTTTATGAAAACTGCGGTGTGTACCAATTGGATTTCAATGATTCGATAAACATTGGCGCATGTGCTTTGGGGTACGAACGAACGATCGTTAGGATTTTTACTGCCCTCGATGGTTTTGGTAATGAAGGACATTGCAGGCAACATATCAACGTATTGTTTGCAGGTTTACGCGATGTGCGCTATCCGCCGCACTTTGATGCAGATTCAGTGCCTCGCCCGGGACATGAATTGACTTTGCATTGTGATCAAAAGTTTGATGCACTGGCAAATTGGCAGCAAATTCTTCGACCAACGCCTGTATGCGTGACCAACGATTGGTTGGATACTGCCGTATACAATCGCTTGGGAAGAAGGGTTCCAAAAGCCTTGGGTTGGAATTGCATTCAAGGGGGAATTTATGACGGCCATCCCAGTCCTTATCCCGTATACTATCCTGCTCATCCAGATGGTTCTTCCTGCTATGGTCCAAACGAGGTGCCCATGTGGATTGGAACCGGTGTTCCGGAAATAAACGGATGTTCAAATTTTGCAGCGAGTTTTACCGATGTACGACTTGAAATTGCGCCAAGCACTTGCGATGCAGGAGACGTTGGTTGCTATAAAATATTGCGGCGATGGACATTGTTGGATTGGTGTACAGGCGAAACGTTGGATACGCATCAAATCATTAAGGTGATTGATCCAAGGGGTCCAGAAATCATTTTTCCCGACTCGATCAACGTCCCCATGGATGCTTGGCGATGTGAGGGACACTGGGACGTTCCGGTGCCCATTTTAACCGATAATTGTTCGCAAGAATTGCACTATACAGTCGAATTATTGCAAGGTACTGTGCTTGGAAATGAAACCAGTGGATACATTGTCACTGGTATTCCGGCGGGGCACCATGTGGCCTACATCGTCGCCAATGATTGTTGTGGTAATGTGAGTAAAAAGCCAGTTAGTATTTGGGTTGAGGACAATACACCCCCTACGCCAGTGTGCGAGCAAAAAACAGTCATCACGTTGACAGGTGGCCCCAATCCAGCGCTGAATACAGTAACTTTATGTGCTGAAACGTTTGATGATGGTTCATTTGACAATTGTGTGCCCCATTTGTATTTCAAGACCATTCGCATGGATGATCTGCAGGGTACAAACAATGGAAGTATTCAACACAACGCCCTATCCTGCAATGGAGGAAATGGCGATGACGATCGAACGATTGCAGGAAACCAGGTGTATTATGATGATTGCATCCAGTTTTGCTGCGATGATGTCAACAAAACCATCATGGTGGTATTCCGTGTTTTTGATCGAAACCCAGGCAGCGGTCCAATTCATCCGAATCGATTGAATCCAGGAGGTGATTTGTTTGGTCGTTTCAGTGATTGCATGGTAGAAGTGGAAGTTCAAAACAAAGGGGTACCTTCTGTTTTGGCTCCACCTGACGTGGTCATCTCTTGTTCATTTTGGTTTGATCCAGAAAAAATCAAAGATGCCAACGATAAAACTTTTGGAAGGGTAGTAACCAATTTAGCAGATCGCCAAACAGTAAAAACAAAAGACGTCCTTTGCTCTTCATATTGTGAACCCGATTTACTCTCTGGTTATCCGGGATTTGTACCTGGGAATCCTTCTTATGCAATTGCATCCAACAAAGCTTGTACCTATTACAACAATCAATACGATCCCAACCATCCGGAGCGTTTGATCGAAATGGTTTGGGGTGAAGATGGATATGTGCTCTCGGCATGTGGCAGTACACCTGAAATATCCATCCTCGATCAGCGGCATTGTGGACCAGGAAAATTCTTGCGCATCATCTCAGCCAGAGGCCCCAACGGATTGGTGATCAGAGATACCCAAACCATATGGGTAGTCGACTGCGATCCATTTTTTGTAAATAGACGATTTGCATGCGATACATTGGATGACATCATTTGGCCTTCTTGCGATGGTAAGGTGGTGCAAGTTTTAGGATGTGGCGCCGATATCAGTCCTGACAATCCAACTTTGGGACGACCGCAAATAAGAAATGGTGCAAAAGATCATTGCAATCTCATCGCGATCGAACATTTTGATGAAATATTCATCGGCGAACCCAACGCATGTTATAAAATTCTAAGAAAGTGGGTTGTGATCGATTGGTGCCAATACGAGCCCAATGTGAATGGTCCTGACAAAGGTCGCTGGGAACACTTGCAACTCATTGAAGTGCATGATCAACTCAAACCGGTTGTGCAATGTTTTGTTGGAAGTTGTGAACCCGCAGTGAGGGACACTCAGTTTGGAGTATGCAAAGCACATATTCAACTAAGTGCACAAGCTACCGATACATGTACACCCAATGATTGGCTTTCTTTCGAATACAAATTGGATGTTTACAACGATGGTTTTTTTGACTTTACCGTAGGTCCTTTGACAAGAGCTCAATTCAACAATGGAGAAAAACCGGTATATGACAACAACCCGTTGTCGGATTTTAAAGGCAATCCATTCGATGCCAGCGGAGTTTATCCTGCTGGAATTCATCGGATCAAATGGTTTGTGGAAGATGGATGCGGTAATGTAGGTGTCTGCGAATCCGTATTTGAAATCAAAGATTGCAAAGCACCAACCCCTGTTTGCAAAGTGGGGCTGATCACCGTTCCCATGCAAGGTTCAGGATGTGTGGATATTTGGGCCAGTGATATGGATGAAGGATCTTTTGACAACTGCACTTCACCCAGAAGATTGAAATATTATTTTGCTGGCGACCCTGATTCAACTTCGATGCGGGTGTGTTGCGATGATTTTATCCGACAAAAACGCAATGATGAAGTGAATATCCAAGTGGAAGTTTGGGTTGAAGACGAAGAAGGCAATAGAGATTTTTGCACGACCACCATCACGGTGCAAGACAACCTGGACGTTTGCCCGGATCAATCCCCAACCTTAACGGGTACCATCGAAGGCTTGGTAAGAACTGAAAATGGAGTAGCAACAGCGCTTACCCAAATGGAATTGCACGACAAAACGGGTCTTATGAAATCCATGATGACTGGCAAAGAAGGTGCCTTCAATTTTTATGAACTGCCGGTGCCATCAAAATATGAATTGAAGCCTAACCGCACTGACGATGCTGGAAACGGAGTGTCAACTGCTGACATTGTAAAAATTCAGCGACACATCCTGGGCTTGCAAACATTGGATTCTCCATACAAATTGATTGCTGCCGATGTCAACAAATCGGGAAATATTACCGCGAGCGATATTTCGGAAATCAGAAAATTGATTTTGGGCATTCAAGCGACTTTTTCAAAAGTTCCATCCTGGCAATTCGTGCCGCAGGAATTTGTATTCAAAAATCCTGAAGCACCTTGGGATTTTCCTGTAACTCGGCCATTCGAACTAACAGTTGATAGCATGAACCAATCTTTTATCGCCATGAAGATGGGCGATGTGAACAATTCAGTAGTGGCAAATTTCAGTCAATCAGCCACAACAAGAAGCCTGGAACCAGTAATTTTGGAGATTGAAAACAAGGTAATGGATGCTGGTGCGACATATCAAATTCCAGTGTACGCTTCAGCATTGGTAGGACTCAGTGGAATTCAGTTTACCATCCATTTTGATCGGGATAAAATGACGCTCCATGGTATCAATCCAGGTCTTATGGATGTTGGGGAAGAGCATTTTAACATGGCTTACTCAGCGATAGGAAAAATTCCATTTAGTTGGAATGGTAACCGGTCGTTGGAAATCGATAAGAAACAAGTTCTTTTTTATTTGAATCTTACAGCACTTGACAACAAGTCGCTTAGAGAAGTCATTGCTTTGTCAAGCGATATTACAAACATGGAAGCCATTACAGCAAATTCTAAAATTCATTCGGTGCAACTTCAAATGATAGATCCTGTGAGGGAGTTGCATGAGGATGAATTTGAACTGTTTCAAAATACACCTAACCCAGTCATGGGCAAGATGACCACCATATACTTCCATCTTCCAGAATCTATGCCGGTCCGATTAAGCCTTTATGACCCATCCGGTAAAATTCAAAGAATATTTGAACTGGAAGGCCAAAAAGGGTTAAACAATCTCGACGTGGATGTAACGGATTTGATCGACTTTGGAGTTTTGTACTATCAATTGGATGCAGCGCAATTTACCGCAACAAAGAAAATGGTGATTGCGAGAAAACATTAACAGACCCATCAATTTAGTCTATTGAATGAGTTTTTAAGCCAGCTTGTGGCTCTGTAAATGTTTTTTGAGAACGAGTGCTGAAACCTGTTGATCAAGGAGAAAGCAAAAGCAATATTCGGAAGGATGTTGTTTTCCGAGCAGAAGAAAAACAACATTACTTTATGGATACCTTTTATTAGGACATGGAATCAATCTGGTTTGCATCGTGATTCTTTAGAGGCAAACTGCGAATTCGCTCCTGATGATAGTCTTATTGAATATTATATTGGTTAAGCCCTATAGCCAGCTCCCTTAAACTGGCTATTATCCCGTGAATCAGGTGAGCGTCTACATTGGTAAGGGTCAAATACCATCAAGACATTTGACCCTTACTGCATTCAATATGGTAGCGATGAACAGATTAAGTTTTAGTGCTGCTTGATCAATTTGAATACCACAAGTTTTTCATCCTGAACGATTCGAACCAAATACATACCAGGTCTCCAATGCTGACCAATGCTTGCAAAATGGTGTCCGGCAGGAATCGTAAAGGAATCGATTTCTTTACCGTTGATTTCAGTAACAAATAATTGTACGTCTTGGGTTAAAGGACGATCCCAATGCAGAAAACACTGCTCACTAAACGGGTTTGGATGTACATGGGTACTTGAAAGGACAGCGATATCTTGTGAGGAAACAGGTTGGCCTTCAATGATTAAAAATTCATCGATAGCAGCCTCCACCAAATGTCCTGGATCATAATCGCCAGCTATCGCCATCAATCGCACATGATCTGGGTTGTTGATAAAACTTTTAATACTGAGCCTATCAATCTTGTTCCAATTGGGATCAGTGCGTTGGATGGTACGGAACCAAATGGTATCAGACACCCCATTGGTTTCATTGATAAAGTACAAACTCAAGCTATCGTTCGGATTGCCGCTGCCTCCACCGTTGGTAAACCAATATTGCAAATTCATCAAGGGTTGTCGGTAATTTTTTAATTCCATTACGGGACTGGTAAGACGCGTATAACCACCATCGATATCATCACCGGATGGGTCGGTCGAACCGTTTCCTGTCACGTAGCAATCCACACCATAATCATTTGGTGCATCCGCATTGGTTTGAACAGCTTGTCCATTGCGCGTTGTGCCTATCGGTTTTTCACGAACCCATTCGCCTGAGCTCGCTGTACTTTGCTTGGTCCATCCCAAATCAAAAATAAAATCATCTTGATAACCTTTTTCAAGCAGAATGGTAATGTCATTGACTGGTGGCTGAGGATTCATTATGGTTCCATTGTGCAAATAACCCCATTGGCCTGCTACAATTTGATAAGGAACATTGTCCGTCGGTATTCCAACAACTGTTTCGCCTTGAGCGTTGGTCAGTGTTTTGAAAGTTCGATTCTCATTGAAAATGCTGACTTGGGCGCCAACAATTTCTTGCAAACTGGATTTGTCTTTTACAATGATGCGTTGCGACAAGGTTAGTCTTTTGAGTAATTTGATGTTTTTTGTGGTCACAACACCGTTTATCAATTCAACACTTACGGTCTGAGGTACATAATCTGGATGCGAATAAGTCACATTGTACGTGCCGGCGGTAGCATATCCCGTTTTATAAATTCCTTTGAGGTTGGTCAATTCTTCATTTTTTCTTGGGGTTGCGATGACAACGGAAACATTGCCCAAGGTTTCGTTGGTAATGCTGTCAGTCACCAATCCTTCCAGGTAACATGCCCGAATGTATTCGGGTTTGATTACGAATAGTCCGCCCTCGATGTCCGACGCAACGATGGTCCCACTGGGAAGATAAGGGCTTACACCCCAGCAACCGTGAAAACCTTTTTGGTTGCCTGTATAAGTATCTACGGATCCTACCTCAATGAGATTATCTGGACGGTGGGCATCCACAATTTTGACACCATCGGTGTAATATGAAGTAATGAGGTAACCGTTTAAGTAGCGGGTGTTGTGTGGTATTACTCCGGTTCCTTCGGTATCTTTAGGGCGCCACTGATCCACCAACCGGATGTTGTTGAGGTCACTGATATCGTATGCTGCCACAAATGCATTTTCGCGCTCATCGGTGGTGAAAACGAATTTCGCATCATCGGATGGCCAGGAGTTGTGTGTAAAAGTAAAAGGAGTAGTTATGGTGGTGAGTTCTTTTGGATTTTTTGGATCCTTTACGTCCCAGATAGACAACAAACCATCCAGGATATCCGAAGAAAACATGGTGTCATTGCGAACAAAATTATCGTGGCAATAACGCTTGGTTTCTGCGCCTAAGAACACCGGATTTTCTGGATCTTGTTTCAAATCAAAAAACAAGACGCCTTGCCATGGACGGCACCCATTGAGACTCAATATTCCTTTTTCGTCCACAAATACAGTATGGCATGTGGTGATGTTACCGGTTTGGTTATTGGCTGTCACCGAGGTGGTCCAAAATTTATGGCTGATCTTGGTAGGAGCTTCTTTCATGTTGATGATGATGACTCCATCCGAAGCATTGTCTGTGACCCCATAAATGTAATCTCCGTAAAAGAAAACCTCTCTCCAAATAGTGCGTACGCCGTTGGCCCGATACCTTTCAATGGGTTTTGAAGGATCTTCTAAACTGTAAACCACCAATGCACTTTGCGTTCCAATGGCAGCATATTCCACCCCATTGCGGTCAACATAGTGCCAAATGCCGCTCCCACCTTCGGGCGCTGGTACATGGGCTACGATTTTCATATTCAAATCGCCATCTTGCGCAAAAGACCATATGGAAAGAAAGCAGAAAAAAAAGCCAGATAAATAGTTTCGCATGTTGTGATTATTAAAAAAGATGAACAAAAGTAAGTGTTCACATGCACGCATTCTGAAAATTAACAAAATTCAAAAATCGACTGTACTTGGCAAATCATGTGCAGGTCAGTTTTCGTAAGGAAGTACCTGAATTGATTTTTTCAAATCCAAAGCATGCAGTTTTAATTATAAATGTTTGAATAATAGTATTTTATGTTTACAACCAACCATGCATTTTGGAACATCGGGACCACAATGCTTCAAAAACCAACCTACCTCCATGCATGCAACGCAAGAATCCTGCGGGTCATATTTGTGAGGCTATTGAAGGGTGTATTCCCGCAAAATGGCTTAGGATCATTCAGTTGGAATATATTTGCGGCTTATTTTGAACCCATGAAAGAAGTTATAAGCCAATTAGAAGATGGTATTTGTACCCTAACCATTAACCGGGAGCAGGTCATGAATGCACTCAATCACGAGGTAATCAGTGATTTGTATGAGGCAATTGACGAGATTGAACATAACATTGACCAAATCAAAGGCCTGATCATTACCGGGGCCGGCCAACGATCCTTTGTGGCGGGTGCTGATATTTCAGAGTTTGTAGGATTGAGTAGGAAAGGCGCCATTTCACTTGCCAGAAAAGGGCAAGCGCTTTTTTCGGAAATCGAAAAGTTAAACATACCGGTCATCGCTGCCGTCAATGGATTCGCTTTGGGTGGAGGATGTGAATTGGCTATGGCTTGCCACATCCGTGTGGCTAGTACAAATGCAAAATTCGGTCAGCCTGAAGTGAACCTAGGCCTCATTCCCGGATATGGGGGTACCCAACGATTGATTCATTACATCGGAAAAGGAAAAGCCATTGAAATGCTGATGACTGGCGATATGATCAATGCGGAAGAAGCCTTCCGCTTGGGACTTGTCAATCACGTGGTTGAACCTGATCAGGTACTCGTGAAGTCCAAAGAAATCATAAAGAAAATAGCAGCGAAGTCTCCAGGTGCAATCCAAAAAGTAATTAAAATTGTCAATTCTTACTTTGACTACGAAATGCCTGGCTATGAGTTTGAGTTGGACTCATTTGGAAATTTGATGATCACCAAAGACGCTCAAGAAGGGGTAGATGCTTTTTTAAATAAACGCAAGCCTAACTTTACTGGAAATTGATACCATGTTTGAGTATCATCAAGACAAGGAGCGTTATTTTGACATGCAATACCTCACGGCAAAGGAATACCTGTTGCCATTTGTAGAAAAACACCTTGCCATAGGGCCAGGGTCCACTGTGCTGGAAGTGGGATGTGCTGAAGCAGGAGTGTTAAAAGCTTTTTTAGAACGTGGGGCTCATTGTTTTGGAGTGGATCTTAACACCAGCCGAATCGCATTGGCAAAAACGTTTCACCAAGTAGCTTTCGAAGAGAAACGCATTCAATTCTCTACCGAGAATCTATACACAATGAAAGCTACTCCGGATTTTTGCTTTGATCTGATTGTGCTGAAAGACGTGATTGAACACATTCCAGACCAATCGAAATTCATCAAAAAACTCACTGAATTTTTAAAACCTGGAGGAAAAATATTTTTTGCATTTCCTCCATGGCAAATGCCGTTCGGAGGCCATCAACAAATGTGTCGTTCAGGACGCATTGCAAAACTTCCCTGGATCCACTTGTTGCCTGAAAGCGTTTACCGTGCATTGTTGAAAAGTTGTGGAGAAGCTCCTGAAGTCATCCAGGAGTTGATGGAGATTAAATCAACGGGAATTTCAATCAGTACATTCGAAAATATTGTAGCCAAGGTTCCATTAAAGATCATCGATCAAGATTTTTTCCTGACCAATCCGATTTACTACTACAAATTTGGACTAAAACCCAGGCTGGTATGGGGAATATTCAATGCGCTTCCTTACGTGAGGAATTTTTATACAACAGCTGCGTATTATCTGGTTTCCAGATAGTGATTTTTGGAAGGAATAACAGATGGGTAGGCCAAGGATGTCCTTTATCCTCCGCAGAATGTTTTAAATTTTTTGATGTAGACGTCCCAAAGTTCCTTTTGCTCTTTTACTTCATCGTCGTCGCAAAAATCGGTGATTTCCAAGATGGTTTCGTTGGTGATATCGGTTTTGTAGATCCTGAATTGTAAGAACTCTCCATCTCGGTCATCCCAAACGAATTTCACCAATTCTTCTTCGATGTCTATTGCCAGGGTGGCCTCTTCGTGGTCGCCCTCCCAATCAAACAGGTATTTGTCACCGATATTATCTACCCGGTCACAAAACCAACGCACCATGCAGGTGGGTTGAGTTATGAATAAATAAACCGTCGAAGGGGACGATTTAAACATGTACTCAACTTGAATTTGAACTCTTCCCATCTTGTGGTTTTTTACAATGTGATAGGTCACATGCGGCGGCAATATTAAACTTGTTCTTATATTTTTTGGCAAATTCATGAACTTTTTTTATTTACAAAACATTAAGTCTATTTAGGGCCGATTTTGTTGCTAATGGCATTATTTTCGCCTTTTATTTTTTCCCAGGCCGGTTGTGTTGTTGTAAACTATTGTGTTGTAAAGAATTATAGATTAATACTCCTTTCATGAGGCAACTAAAGATTACCAAATCCATTACCAATCGCGAGAGCCAGTCTCTGGAAAAATATTTGCAGGAAATTGGAAAAGTGGACTTATTGACACCAGAAGAGGAAGTGGATCTGGCAAAAAAAATCAAACAAGGAGATCAATTGTCCCTTGAACGACTCACCAAAGCCAACCTTCGTTTTGTGGTATCGGTAGCAAAACAATACCAAAATCAAGGTTTGTCTCTTTCTGACCTCATCAACGAAGGAAATCTAGGACTGATCAAAGCGGCTCAGCGTTTTGACGAAACCCGTGGATTCAAATTCATTTCCTACGCAGTGTGGTGGATCCGTCAATCCATTCTACAGGCATTGGCAGAACAATCGCGAATTGTTCGATTGCCATTGAATAAAGTGGGTTCTCTCAACAAGATCAACAGAGCCTTTTCTGAGTTGGAACAGGAATATGAAAGGGAACCTTCCGCAGAAGAGTTGGCCGCCTTACTGGAAATTCCAACCGAAGAGGTAGAGACCACCATGGGTGTGGCTGCTCGTCACGTGTCCATGGATGCCCCGTTTGTGGAAGGCGAGGACAATTCTTTGTTAGATGTTTTGGAAAATGACAGCACTCCGGCGACAGATGCTAAATTGGAATTCAAAGAAGCATTGCGCATTGAGATTGAAAGAGCATTGGGCACGCTAACCGATCGGCAAGCGGATGTCATCAAATTGTATTTCGGCATTGGTGTAGAGCACCCCGAATCCTTGGAAGACATCGGTGACAAATTTGGCCTGACCCGTGAGCGCGTGCGCCAAATCAAGGACAAGGCCATCAATAAACTTAGATCTGCTTCTCGGAGCAAATTGCTCAAGCAATACCTCGGTTAAAATAAGTAAGCTCTATTTTTTGCGGGAGAAGGTCTTTTTAAGACATTTGCAAAAAATTTGATATGAATGCTTCCAGTCTTCACGAACAAGCCGATTGGCAATTGCATGATTGGCGTGAGAAAGAAAAATCTGCCCTCGAACTGAGTAAATTGGTAGGCGATCTGCGCTTTGACCGTTCCATAGAACTCCTATTATTTCGTAAGGATTTATACGATTCAAGACCTACACAAATCATAGCAGACCATCTGTTTGCAAAAAATTACATCGACAAACCTTTAGACATTCGGCTGAGCCTGGAAATTACCCGTATCATTTCGGCCATGAAAGACCTGGGCCCTTCACGAATTGATATCGGTAAGTTGGCTTCTGAATGGGAGATTCAACAAAATGCATCGGGAAGTCTTGAGCAGTTTATCCACGGCCGCTTGCATGAAGCCACCCAGGGTGTTCTGAATGCATTCCAACCCAGACATGTAGTCTTGTATGGATTTGGAAGAATTGGAAGGTTGGTGGCCAGACGGCTTATTTCGCAAACCGGTCGGGGAGAGCAATTGCTATTGAAGGCGATTGTGGTTCGCGCAGGAATGAAGGATCCACACGAGGAGGTGCTAAAACGTCTTGCATTGCTGGAAACCGATTCCATTCATGGAAACTTTCCTGGAGCCATTGAAGTCAGTGAGGATGGAAAGGAAGCAATCATCAATGGAAACCGCATCCAAATCATTTTTGCTAGTCATCCATCCGAAATCGATTACACAAACTATGGTATTCAAGATGCCTTACTGATAGACAATACCGGACTGTATGATACTCGGGAAAAGCTGAGCGTACATTTAAGACCTGGCATATCCGAAATTATTTTGACTGCTCCTGGCAAAGATATTCCAAACATCGTCGTGGGTGTGAATCAGTACCTTGCCGACACTTCTGATGAAAATACTTTTTGTGCTGCATCTTGTACCACCAACGCCATCGTTCCAGTGATCAAAGTCATTGATGATGCATTTGGATTGGAAAAGGGTCATATTGAAACGGTTCATGCCTATACTTCCGACCAAAATTTATTGGATAATTTCCATCGTAAACCACGTAGGGGTCGGGGTGCACCGATCAACATGGTCATAACCAGCACAGGTGCTGCCAGTGCGGTCGCCAAAGTGCTTCCACACCTCAAAGGAAAATTAACTGGAAATGCCGTACGGGTTCCGGTACCGGATGTATCCTTGGCCATTCTCAACATCACCCTTGCTCGCCCAGCGGAAAAAGATGAAATTTTAGGAAAATTAAGAGATGCCAGTTTACATGGCGATTTGGTTGAACAATTGCAATACAGTACAAACAATGAATACGTCTCCAGCAATGCGGTTGGTACTACCTGTGCCTGCGTGGTGGATGCACCGTCCACTATTTTGTCATCCGATGGCAAAACGGTGACCATTTATGCTTGGTATGATAACGAATTTGGTTATGCTTGCCAGGTTATCAGACTCGCAAAATACGTTGCAAAGGTTCGCCGATTCACTTATTATTAATGGAAAAAGACCGCTACAAGCATTTCAAAATTTGGCAGCCCTTGTTATTGGGCCTTGTAGCTGCCATCGGTTTTTACGGTGGGCTGAAAGTGAAACTGCCACAAGGACAAAAGAAGGATGGACTCGAAAACATAGAGCAATCGCAGCAGCAGAAAATCTTGGACGTTTGGTCTTATGTTCATTCCTTGTACATTGACTCTTTGTCGGAAAAACATCTCACCGATGCATTGTTAAAATCTTTTCTTGAAAGCCTTGACCCATATTCTGAATACATCAGCACGGATGACATTAAATCGGACTTGGCATCCATCAATGGCACACAGTTTAGCTTCGGAACAGAGTTTATCCTGCTGGATACCAGCCTTTATTTAATCAATGTCATTCCAGGATCTGTTGCGTCACAACATGGTTTGAAAAATGGTGATCAGGTACTTGCACTCAATGGGCATTCTGTCCAAAGTCATAGTAGCGGTTGGAAGAACGTTTTGGATTCCATCCAGCTCCAGCAGCTGGATAATTTAGACATCAAAGTACGGTCATCTTCCGGTTATCAATTGATGGAAGCTCATTTGGAAGGAGTTGTTTTGGACGAACCTGCTGTTAAAAATGCGTATCCAGTGCAAACGGACATGGTCTACCTCAAAATTAATGAATTTACCAAAGGTGTATACCGGCAATTCATGCAAGCATTGGAACCATTTATGGCGGAAAAAAATCAAAAAAATTTGATCATTGATTTACGAGGCAATCGTGGAGGCTTAGTGAGTGAGGCTGCAAACATTTTGAACCAATTCTTTGTAGAAAAAGATATTTTGATGTTTAAGACCGTGGGTTTTCATCAGTCACCTAAGGAATACAAAACCACCGGTAAAGTATTTTTTAACATCGGCAAAATAGCCGTCCTGATAGACAGCTGCACGGCATCCGCTGCCGAATTGTTTGCAATGTGTTTGCAAGACCTCAAAAGGGCTAAAATAGTGGGTGATACAAGTTATGGAAAGTCACTGGTGTTGGAGCATTTGAATTTGGCAGATGGCTCGGCCATTCGGTTAGCCGTAAGTAAGTTTTTTACAAAATCACAAAGAGACATCCAAAAGCCTGCTGCCAATGGCTTGCACGAATTGGCCGAACAAGACAAGCGAAAAGGTTCTGAAGTCGATGGCCATTCTAACTTGCATGGCGTTTTACCGGATCACCCGGCCGAACACTCAAGCTATGTTAATTATCCGTCAGAACAAGCTGCCGAATGGATCGATCAATACATTATCAAACATCTGGATTTGTTTCGAAGTATAGTAAAAGATCAACCGGAGCAGATTGCAAACGCGGCCTCCATTGATCAGGAAATAGAAAAGGCTTATAGTTTGAGGCCCCTTTCAAAATTCGAAACAACTGACAAAAAGCTGTTTAATCATTATTTCCGCTTAGGATTGTGTGCCTGGTTGTTTGATACAGACCTTGAGCAACAAATGCAATTGCGCGAGGATTCATTGATTGACCTAGCGATCGAGCAGCTTGAAAAAAAATAAAATAATTTACGGCCTAACAATTGTTAGCTCACCTTCAGAGTCGTAGCGAATGATCGTGCTGGCTTCGGAAGGTGTCACATCATTTTGTCGGTAATGTACGATGTAATCCACATGTTCTTTGATGCAAGGTTCAATGGAAGCAAAGGAAGTAGGAGAGGGAGACCCGGAAATATTAGCGGATGTTGAAACGATGGGTTCATTGAGTTGATGAATCAGTTTTTCACAAAAAGGATCTTTGCAAATCCGGAGGGCAACTGATCCATCTTGCGCCAGGAGATACTCCGGAATTCCTATGGGGTCAGGATATATGACGGTGAGCGGCCTGTTGTGCAGAGTCAATAATGTTTCGACCCGTGGATGAATCCTTTTAACAAATCGCTTTAACATTTCCATGGAATCCACCAGCAAGATGGTCGATTTGCTTGCAGGCCTTTCTTTGATTAGGAATATTCGCTCCAATGTCTCCGGAAACCGAATGGAACATCCCATTCCCCAAATCGTATCGGTGGGGTATAGAATCACTTTCCCGGTCGAAACCAACCGGGCACAGTAGGTCGCCTCTTCATCCAGGTTAAGCAATACAGTTTCCATATGATTAGCTAACGGGCTGCAATTTTTTTCATTGAGACAAGGTATCAAGCGTTTGATCTTCAAATTTGCCTGAAGAAACCTCGCTTTCAATGCAAAATGACAAATCTAGATTACTTTTACGTAACCATTTAACGACTTTGTACGTTCTGTTCTGTATATCAGGCATGATTAATTTTTCAAAGCGGATCATATTTGGACTGTTGTTTTTGTTTGGACTCTCAGAGCTCCAGGCTAAGCACATCATTGGGGGGGATATGTATTACGAATGCATATTCAGGGATTCCGCTCGCAAGCAAATACAGTTTCGCATCACCATGAAACTGTATCGTGATTGCAGCAACCCCGAAGGTGCTTTGTTTGATACAGATGCCAAATTTGGAATTTATGAAAAACTGCCCGACGGGCGATATCGCTTTGTCCGCGATTTTCTCAATCAAAGGTATTTGGAGCCGATCCGCGACATCGATCCGGATGCCTCCAATCCATGTTTGATTGTTCCGTCCAGCGTTTGCGTGCAGGAAGCTACCTATCAATTTGTTACAGGAAACCTACCGATCCTCACAGCTGGTTCATATTTGGTTTCTTACCAACGCTGTTGCCGCAATGAAACCATCAGCAACATTGATCGACCAGGTGACGCAGGGGCTGCATTGATTCTTGAAATCACTTCAGACGCGCAAAGGGAATGCAACAACAGCCCACGGTTTAAAAGTTTTCCACCCGTGGTCATTTGTGTCAACAATCCGTTGGTTTATGACCATTCCGCTGCGGATGCGGAAGGCGATTCCATCGTGTATTCATTTTGTTCACCGCTTACTTCTGGAGGACAGGATGGAACACAAAATGGTCGCAACTCATGTGTTGGAGTGACACCCCATCCTTCACTTTGCCTTCCTCCTTATGACGCCATTACATTCCGGGCACCTTTGTACTCTACTAGCCAACCCATGGGTGGCAATCCTGTCATTCAAATTGATCCATTCACAGGCTTGATTACCGGCACACCCCAAGTACAAGGTCAATTTGTTGTAGGTGTTTGCATTAGGGAGTATCGCCGTGGAGTGCTGTTGACGGAAACCCGAAGAGACTTTCAGTTCAATGTGACCTATTGTGAACCGAAGGTTTTTCCAAAAATCCAGGCTGATTCCACCATTGCTTCTGGGCAAACTTTTGTGGTCAATTCCTGTGGTTCAAATACCGTCGATTTTTTAAACCGAAGTACGGATGAGAATTTTATTTTTTCTTATCGCTGGGAATTCAACATGCTTGGCAATACAGAGGTGCAGAATTCGAAGAACGCTCAATTCAATTTTCCTCAGTTGGGCGCTTATCAGGGAAAAATGGTCGTAAACCAAGGCACGCAATGTGCTGATTCATTATATATTTTAGTCAATATCTTTCCCGACATATCAGCTAGGTTCAATTACCTATACGATACCTGTATTGCGGGACCGGTAGTCTTTTTGGACCAATCTTCCACAGGTTCTTCCGGTTTGGTTTCTTGGAATTGGAATTTTAGTGGTGCAGGTTCTTCATCCCTGAAGGATCCCAGTTTTTTATTTTCCACACCAGGCTTAAAGGCAGTTCAGTTGCAAGTGCGTGATGTAAACGGATGTATTGCAGATACCGTGGCCAACGTTAGATACTATCCGGTTCCACCGTTGTTGATCATCGATCCCGATCAATCCATTGGGTGCTCACCGCTGAAAGTTTGTTTAAATAATTTGTCGGCCCCCATTGACACCAGCTATTCCATTGTTTGGGATTTCGGAGATGGTTCGTTTGGTAAAGACATTTCACCCTGCCATATTTACGAAAATGGAGGCATTTACTCTCTAAAGTTGGAGGTTACCTCACCCATTGGTTGCTTTACCGAAAGGCGATTCGATCAGTTGATTCAGGTCAATCAGTCTCCAACCGCAAAATTCAGTTATACGCCGGACAAATTGTCCATTTTCAATAAGCAGCTAAGCCTTTCTGACCAATCGGTAAACGCGGTTTCCAGACGTTGGCTTATCAATCAAAAAGATCGCTTTAGCCAGGGTTTTGTGTTCTATGAATTCCAGGATACCGGAGTGCAACAAATTCAGTTGGTGGCCATTGCAGCCAACGGATGTACCGATACTTTGGTTCAATACATTGACGTTGAGCCACTTGTGACTTTATTCATGCCCAATGCATTCAGCCCTAACGGCGACGGAACCAATGAATCGTTCCAGGGGGTAGGATATACCTACGGGATGACCGATTTTAAAATGACCATTTGGGATCGCTGGGGTGGCTTGGTGTTTCAAACCAATAATCCGGACGATAGCTGGAACGGTAGGAAAGAAAACAATGGGGAAAATTTGCCAAATGGGGTCTATGTTTATGTGGTAAGTTATCGGACTCCACGAAATCAACTCATTGAAAATAAAGGCTTTGTAACCATTGTTCGATAAAAATATCGAAAAAACTCCTTGGAGCGAAAAGAAAAATCATTATCTTTGCGACTCTTTAAAAATCAGCGGCCATGGATTTGATAAAATATGTGCAAGATCAGCTTTTGGATATCAGCAGAATTCCTGAATTCAGTTCTGGTGATACCATCATCGTGAGCTACAAGATCATTGAAGGAAACAAGGAACGTATTCAGGATTTCAAGGGTGATGTCATCAATATCCGTGGCGAGGGTAAAAACAAAACTTTTACCGTCCGCAAAGTCAGCTCTGGCGTCGGGGTTGAGCGTATTTTTCCCATTTCCTCTCCCAATATTTCTGAGATCAAATTGATTAAAAAAGGGAAAGTCAGACGCGCTAAATTGTTCTACCTACGTGGTCTTTCAGGCAAAAAAGCAAGGATCAAAGAACGCAACTTTGGGTCCAAAGAACAAACCGCACCCAGCGCTTCAGAAGCTTAATACTCCGCAGGAGCGAAATATCTCATTTTCATTACCATTCTACACAGGCTCTTTGCTTCCCTTTGCAAGGATGTAAATTCAATATTATGCAGAGCCCAATGTTGTGTAGGTAAAATAAGTTCAATCGTATTTATTTTTCAGGGATACTAACAAGTGTTAGTGTACTCACGGGTTTGATCGACTTGAACGCTCGGTTAAATTGTATGTTGCGTTCAACTCCCGTAGCATCCAGCTGAATCGTTTTTCCATCCAGGTTGATTTCTATGGGAATTTCCAAACTCGGCTCTGAACAATCAATCTTATAAAAGATACGGGTCTTCTGATCTGTTATTTCAGTGCGGACGCGCACCACAGGAATTTCTGTAGAGCGAAGGTAAACTTTAAAGAATGCGCTGAAATCTTTTTTGGTAAAGTCATTTACGTATGTTTCGAATTCTTCGGTGTTTAGGGTTTTGTATTTGTATTGGTCGTAAAAACCGCGAAGGAGTTTAAACCAAACGGAATCATTTTTAATGCTGGTGCGCAAAGTATGCAACACCCAGCTTCCTTTGTAATACATGTCTGAATCCGGGAATCTCGTATAATTGACGCCCTTGGGCCCGGTGATCGGAGCACTGTTTTTAATCAATTTGCGTTGACTTTCAAGATAGCGAACTGCTGCTTTTCTTCCATAAAGAAATTCAATGTAAAGGGACTCTAAGTAAGTTGTAAAGCCTTCATGAATCCACAAGTCGGCATGGTCTTTGACAGAAACGGCATTGCCAAAATACTCATGACCGCTTTCATGAATGATGATGTAATCAAAATTAAATTCATCGGGTATGAGTCCGCCGAGGTATCCACGTTGGTATTTATTTCCATAAGCAATCGCACTTTGATGTTCCATGCCAAGAAAAGGTGATTCCACCAAGGCGTAACCATCTTTCCAAAATGGGTATTTGCCGAAGTAATGCTCATAACTTTCCAGCATCTTATGCACTTGTTCAAAATGCACTTTTGCTTTTTCTTCATGTCCTTTCAGGACATAATAATTTAAGTCCAGGGCGCTTCCGTCTTTCGAGTGGTACTGATCGGAAAAATGTGCATAATCTCCGATGTACAAACTGACGTTGTAATTGTTTATCGGGTAAGTCACTGACCAGGTCCATGTTTTGAGTCCTTTTTGTTCAGGAGTGGTCTTAACCAATCGTCCATTGGAGATACCCATGAGTTCTGCGGGTACAGTGATGTTGATCTTCATGCCTTGATCCGGTTCGTCAGACATGTCTTCTTTATTTGGCCACCACAAGCTTGCTCCGGTGCCTTCACAAGCCACGCTAACCCATGGATTTCCCTGAGGATCTTTTTGCCAAACAAATCCTCCATCCCAAGGAGCATTTTTTGCCTTAATGGGCTTTCCCTTGTATTGTATCGTTATTTTATCTTTTTTGTTTTCGCTAAATTGACCCTCAATGAAGACTGCGTCAAACTCCCTGCGGTAATTCAGATTTTGTTGATTTTTCGTTATTTTAACGATGTCCATGTTTTCAAACAGGTCTACCTGAATCCATTTTAGCGATCCTTTCGGAATGAATTCCATGGTTAGACTACCTTCCAATGATTGATTGGACAGGTCGGGCTTGATGGTCAATTCATAAAATTGAACATCGTAATTTCTTTCGGCCCGAAACCCACCGCGCAAACTGTCTTTTCGTGTGAAACTTTGTTGACAAAGTAAGGGGTGGATCAGACTAAAAAGGAAGAGAATCAATGCAAATCGTATCATGGACTGATGTTGATATTTAAAAAGGCCGGATGCCTGTTTTCGAATGACTCAATTTTTTTTGAATCATTCGGTCAACAAAGGTAACGGGGAGGAACTTAGTCAGGAGTATGAAAAGCCATTTCTTTTTATAGATCAGGTATTCGGGACGCGGTGAGCTGGAAAAAAGGGAATGATCCACTGCAGAATGAAGTTGCGTAAGTGCCATCGAATTTTTCTCCATTTCTTCAATCAGGGCATTGGCCGATTGCAAATATGGACAGAAGTCACCTTCCCGGTAACGATCCAATTGATGAAGCTGCTTTCTCCAAATAGGGGTCCGTATGCTGCCTGGGACCCATTTGATAACGTGAATATCCAAAGACCACAATTCCCGGCGAAGGCTTTCATACAAACCTTCACCAGCAAATTTAGATGCGACATAGGGACCTAAAAACGGTGAACCAAATTTTCCGGAAACCGAACTCACATGGATGATGCGTGCACTTTTGCCATACTTCTTTAATGCGGGAAGGCAAAGTTGGATCAACCGAAGACCTGCAAATAAATTAATTTGGAACTGGTACCTAAAATCCTCCATGGATATTTCAGTAGAAGGCCCAGCAACCACCATTCCTGCATTGTTGATCAGTGCATAAAGGCCATTTTCAGAACAAAGTCCTTTGATCTGCTCAAAACCTATCTCTACCTCTCCATCATGATCCAAAGACATTTGGACTAGTGTCGTGTTGGGTAAATTTACCAGAGGATCCGGAGTGGAATCAAGATTTCTTAAGGTTCCGATGATTCGGAATCCACGATGAGCAAGGTAATGTGCAAGATAAAGTCCAATACCCGAATTTACACCAGTAATTAAAATCGTCTTCAATTGGATGTTTGGTGTAAAAGTAACAACAAAAGAAATAGACCCTTAATAGGGTGAATGGCTTATTTTTGTGGGCGTCCTCCGGGAAAAGAGGTGAATGACAGGCATTCTATAGGTTGCTAATTACAAACCTTTAATCCAGGCAAGTCGATCATGCTTCTCACCTCAGAGGGTGGTGCTTGAGTGGATTGGCAGAGTGAAAAGTTCACCATTGGGTGTGGCGCTGCAGTATTTTATCGCTTAACCAGGAGTTTTAGAAACCAGAAATTTCAGTTGGTAATGAGGAGCCAAATCATGTTTCGAAAAATCAATGTTGTCCATTGTGGGGCATCCCTCTTAATGCTCATGGCTTTCAGTTCATTGAGCTGCAAGGATGAAAATCTAATCAGCCCGGAGTATTTGACGGGCAAATGGATTGTTTTGTCTGCATACCGGAATGAAAAATTGACCAATACCTTGGAGGGTGCTTTCTTTTATTTTGATGGAAAAATCATGACCTCCAACTTTTTGGGATATGAGCAGCAAGCTGTTTACCAATTGGAAAATAACCGAGTCAGATTCACAAAGGGAATGGATTATACGTTCCTTTTAGAAAAGAAAGGTGCTGGACAACTTGAGCTCAAAGTGGAAATCCAAAAGACTCCTTTCACTTTTGTTGTGAAAAAGGAATGAAAAACTGTTTTTATCGATGTGTGTTGTTTGTTTTGGTGGCGACCCCATTCAAAGCCAGAGCGATAGAAGTCTTTGTACAGCCTGGAGTATTCTACAAATCGACCTTTGAACCGTATCTAGACCTGCAAGTATTTATTCATCATCATGGGTTGACCAGGCATTATTCGACTGACAGTTTGGTTTGGTTGGAAACAAATTTGACCATGGTCCTGAAACAAAAAGATCGCATTTTGCAGGCAGGTAAATGGTTGGTAAAATCACCTCCTTCCAAATCTCCACGCCCATTTTTTCATTCTGTGCTATGGGATGTTGAACCAGGAGTTTATCACCTGGAAACACATGTGCAGGATCCAGACCATCCTGGACAGGAAATTACCCTGCTGGACTCATTAGTGGTCGAGCCAATCCACGGTTTTTATGGTATTTCCCAACTCAGGTTGCTCCAACATGCCAAATCTTCGGTAGATTCTACCAACCCGCTATATCGCAACGGTATATATGCAGAACCCTTGTTGTACGAAACATTTGAACATGACCAACATGTTTTGTTTGCATATTTCGAAACCTATGCCAAGCCGGGATTGGAAACAGGATTGGCTATCCGGTTTCTCTTACATACCATGGATTCTTCAGGAGGCACTCATTTGCATCAACAATGGTATAAAAAAAGAAAGTCTGTTTTGATTGAGCCCCACCTGTTACAGCATGATATCAGCGAACTTTCATCGGGACAATACAAGTTAACGGTTCAAATCGTCGATCAAAATCAATCTGTTTTGGATGAGACCCTTGTTCAATTTTATCGAAAAAATCCATTTTGGGATAAAATATCTTACTGGTATTCCAGTCGCAAAGAAGACAAATTGTTTTTCGATACCATGGCCATTGAACGCGTGGATTACGCAATCCGGGCAGTGCATCCGCTGATTGATGGATTGAACGTTCCCATCTTGAATGAAATGCTGAAAAACCGGAAAGAAGCAGAAAAAAGATTGTTTTTATTTTCCTATTTCAGTGAACAAGCAGATACTGCCCGTGTGGCCTACCACAAATACATGAAAGTGGCCAATTTTCTGAATGAGGAGTTCAAGTCTGGATTTGGATATGGTTTTGAAACCGACCGAGGTATCATTTTTTTGCGTTACGGAAAACCCGATGAAGTGATTAAAGAAGATAAAGATTCTGGTGCGTTTCCATATGAAATCTGGAAGTATAATAAAGTAGCCAAAGCAGGCCAAACGAATGTAAAATTTCTGTTTTACAACCCCGATTTGGCAGGAAGTGACTTTCGATTGCTCCATTCCAATGCCATTGGCGAAAGGCATAACCGAAAGTGGGAAATAGAATTATATAAAAACGCGCCCTTTGAGTTTAAAGGAGACAATCCCATTGATGCCACGCAAATGCAATCCAATATCAATAGACGGGCTAGAGAATATTTTGACAATTGAGCCGGATACCGAAATGCATTTTTGATGTTAACTTACCATTCAACTGGATTTCCTCTTTTTTAGATCCAGAATTTGATAGACAAGCATACCTTGATGTTCAGGGTCCTCTATCTTTGTGGCGCTTTTTAACGAATATTCAAGTGCAATGTTAATATTGGATGGAAACAAACTTTCCGGATTGATACGGAAAGAAATTCAGGATAAGGTGAGGTTGTTTTGTCAAAACGATGTACGCCCACCACATCTCGCAGCGGTATTGATAGGCGATAATCCTGCAAGTCAGACCTATGTGCGAAACAAAATTAAAGCATGTGACGAAGTAGGCTTCGCTTCCACATTGATCAAAAAACCATCGACCACCAGCCAGGAAGAACTTTTATACGTGATCAAATCACTCAATGAAGATCCGGAAATTGATGGGTACATTGTGCAACTCCCTTTGCCGAGACACATTGACGAGCACGTCATCAATTTGGCCATAGATCCATTGAAAGATGTTGATGGTTTTCATCCTTACAATTTTGGAAAAATGGCGCTTGGATTACCTGCATTATTACCAGCGACTCCAATGGGTATCATGATGATGTTGGACCGCTACCAAATCGACACCGAAGGAAAACATTGTGTGGTACTGGGAAGGAGTAACATCGTAGGGACCCCCATCTCTCTTCTGCTTTCTAAAAAATCAAAGCCTGGAAATGCAACGGTGACCATAGCTCACAGCAAGACCAAAAATTTAAAGGAACTTTGTTTGCAAGCTGACATCATTGTAGCGGCATTGGGAATTCCAGAATTTCTTACCGGAGACATGGTGCGTGAAGGTGCTGTGATCATTGACGTCGGCATCAATCGCATTGAAGACGCAAACAATTCTAAAGGCTATCGTTTGGTAGGAGATGTTAATTTTCAACAAGTAGCACCAAAAGTATCTGCAATTTCTCCGGTGCCCGGTGGAGTGGGTCCAATGACCATTACTGCGTTGATGGAAAATACTTGGAGAACATTTTCAAAAAAGGTTTAAATGCCTCAGATTTCATTCCTAATCGATTGCCAAGAAGATCAACAAGACTTGGTCATTGCTCAATTGTATGAACTTGGGGTTGATTCTTTTTTGCAACACGAGCATCATCTGGAGGCTTTTGTAAATGCAGAAGATCATGCCATGCAAGAAGAAATCAGGCAATATTGTTCATCCAACCAACTGGACTTTAAAACCATCGCACACGATGAAAGAGATTGGAATGCAATTTGGGAAGCAAGCTTTCGCGAAATCATCATAGGGAGTAGCTTGCAGGTACGCGCGTCTTTTCAAGCGAGGCGGCCAGAATTCATGCACAGTTTAGTCATCGCTCCAAAAATGGCGTTTGGAACGGGGCATCATGAGACGACCTCCCTCATCCTGGAATGGATGGAATTTCAGGATTTGAAACAAACATCCGTCCTCGATTTTGGTTGTGGCACCGGCATTCTGGGTATTTTCGCTCTGTTGAAAGGTGCAGCCCATTGCGTTTTTGTTGACAATGACCCCCTGGCCACCGAGAACACCCAAGAAAATCTGATGTTGAATGAATTGCCGCAATTGTTCGTTTTGACTGGCGGACAAGAAGTGATTCCAAAGGATGAATACGATTTAATTCTGGCAAACATTACCAGGAATGTACTATTGGAAACCATACCCAACTTGGTAACTAAAATGAAACCCAATGCATTTCTGGTCTTATCTGGATTCTTAGATGCAGATGTCCAGGCCATCCAGGATGCTCTTACTCAAGTGGGCATGCATACCAAAAAGGTATTGGTAAAATCAGATTGGAGAGGGGTCATTGCTCGAAAATAAGGGCGTTTTTGAAGTGTTTTAAGCCTTCGTAAACTAGGTCCGTTGGCAATCCCATGATGTTGGCATAGCTTCCCGTGATGCTGGATATTTTACACAATCCAATCCATTCCTGAACTGCATAGGAGCCTGCTTTGTCGTAGGGTTGATACCGATGAATGTACCATTCAATCTCTTCATGGTTCAACTCTCTGAAATACACCTCGGATCTACCTGTAAAAGAAATGCTCCGCTCTGCATCCCACAAACAAACACCTGTATCCACTTGATGCTTTCGACCTGATAAACTGGCTAACATGTGGTAGGCTTCTGCGTGGTTCTTTGGTTTTCCGAAAATCTTATCGGATAGAATAACGATGGAATCTGCGGTCAACAGAATTTCATCGGATTGTACCAAATGCCTTGCAGATTTGCTTTTATCTTCTGCCAGATGGACAGCAACCTGATAAATATCCATCCCTTTTGGAATTTCTTCATCGAACGGAAGTGAAACAGCGTCATACCAAAACCCTGCTTCTTCCAAGAGTTGCTTCCTTCTTGGTGAAGAGGATGCCAACAATATTTTTCTTCGGTTGATTTTAGGTTTCAATTGCATAGACACCAATAGATTAATCCAAGAAACATATAAAGCTTAAGGCCAAGACTCAATAGCGATAAATGATTTTTTTGTTTGTGGGTTGCGCCCAAATAACTCAATGCTGCAATTGGAAAGATGATCAGTCCAATAATGAATGGCCAGGATGAATGCATTCCATTTTGCTTAAAATGAATCAGCCACAAAACCAGGTGCACGAACCAAAAAGTGAGCGCAATATGGGCTGATTTATTTACTCCAAAATAAACTGCAGTAGTTTGACAATTGACGGTCACATCAAAAGAATGATCTTCTATGTCTTTGATGATTTCACGAATAAAATTGATCGTGAATGCAAACATGCTGAGGTAGAGTAAACGATACATGAGTTGGAACCAGACCATCGGATCACTGGTTCTTAACAAATTCAATGCATCTGCATTTGCATAGGGTATGATCAGTATGACTCCGGCGGTAAATGCAGCCACTAAAAGGTTGCCTAAAATGGGGCTGCATTTCAAACGGACTGCATAAATAGCAAGGAGCCCACTGGCTAATGGAAAAAAATATAAAGAACCAAGTTGATTGGTTTCAATGGCAAGCCAATAACTCAAGAAAAATCCAATAAGAACCATTGCGCCATAAATCATCCAAGCAGAAGCAAGATTTATTGGATTTGGAATCATTCCTTTCTCGCTTTGAAAGGAGTCAATGTTGCGATCAAAAATATTGTTGATGACATATCCTGCCGCGGCAATGGAAGTTGTGCAAATGCCTAAGATAACAACTTGAATCATGCTTAAAGTTCCCGGATATGTTTTTAAATGGGGGTATAGTAAAAAGACAAAAACAAAAACTTGTGTAAATACTACGAGGAGTAGATTTGGAACTCTTAAAAATTTCCAAATCGTTAGGAATGCCATAATCCTTGCGATTGAAGTATTTTTTCAATCAAATCTCTTACGCATCCATTTCCTCCTTCCAATGGAGAAATATAGCGAGCAATGCGTAAAACTTCTGGAACCGCATCCGATGGGCAACAAGGTAGTCCCGTCATTTTCATGACCGGAACATCCGGGCAATCATCGCCCATATAGGCAATGTGTTCAGCAGGAATTTTCCAGAAACCCAACAAGCTGTTAAAAGCTTCCACTTTGTTTTCAATACCCAAAAATATATCTTTCACACCCAGCAATTCAAACCGCTGACGAGTGCCATTTGATTTTCCTCCGGAGATAATGCCGATGCGGATCCCTTGGGATATCGCTTTTTTAATGCCATATCCGTCCCGAACATTCATCATGCGTAAAAATTCTCCCTGATCCGTTACCAGGATTCTGTTGTTGGTACATACACCATCGATGTCCAATACAATTCCTTTGATTGACGAAAATTGTGAATAAGTCTGCATCAAAACTCATGATTGATTGTCCCGGTATTCATATACCCATTTGGCTTGAATTTGCTCCAAATGAGACTCGTTGCAATCCTCTCTTTTTCCAGTAAAATGAGGAATTTCAAGAACCCATTCCAAAAGGTCTGTAAATCTTACGCGGTAAATTTTGGATTCGTCAAATTCTTCGCCAAATCGCTCATAAAGAGCCATCGCGATGTCTTCGTGGTCTGCCCATTGAATAGGCATGTTGTTTATTGCATCAAATGACATGGTGAGAGGAATTAATGTTCATGGCCAATGATTCTGCTCTGGTCGGGAATTTCCACATGGATCACTGCATCTTCATCCAATACAATGCATTGGCAGGCAAGTCTGGATTCCAATTTAGGGTTGATAGCGCGATCAATAAAGTCTTCTTCCTTCTCTGAAATTTCTTCTAAAAAAGCATCACCTTGCAAAATGTAGACGTGGCAAGTAGAGCATGCACAAACTCCGCCACAATTGTGGTTTAAATGAATATCCTGTTCTTCGGTAATTTCCAGCAAGGATTTATCCAATGCGTCCGCAACCACACTTTTTGGTGGATGCAAACGGTCTTCAAATGTAAAAACGATTTTTGCCATGCGAAATAATGCGTTCTTAACAACCAATTTTGTAAAAAGTTTAAACAATGACTACTTAAAAAAGGGGGGCAGAAATGGAGCATTTCCGGATAATGTTATAATTTTATTTTTTAAACAGTAAGCTTTACCTTATGGAGGATCAGATCAAAATCAGTGAGCCTAAGAAATACAAGTTTAAAGAAATTAGGGTGTATGCTTCCACGGAATGGCTTGCAGACAATAAAAAGAAATACCGGCAGGTTTTCGACCGGTTTTCGACTTCATACATATATGTGGAATTGGCTTTTATCAACAAGTTGTTTGATAAAGAATCATGGGAAACAGAAATTGAATTGCGTTGCTATAGCTTGATAAAAACAAAAAAGGAAGTATGCAATCTTAGCTTTCGTAGAAAAATTTCCAAATTTGATCATACGGTCTACATCAGAGAGGGTTGGGGGAACAAAAAAGAAGGTTCATTTTGGAAAAAAGGGAACTACTGCTGGGAAGCCTATATGGATGGCGAAAAAGTGGGTAGCCGCTATTTTTATGTAGAAGACCCTGGACTCAGTCAGGAGGAATCCAGACATCCCTATGTTGAATTGCTTTCACTGAAATTGTACGAAGGACCATTTGAAGACATGGATCCGGAACAGCGAAAGTATTTAAAAAGCTTTGAAGGGGAGGAGACCCGTTATATATACTCGGAGTTGGTATTAAAAAATCATTGCAATCAGGCCAACTGGCAATGCGAAGTGTTTATAAAATTCCTCAATGAATCCAGAGAACTCAAAGGACAGGTGATCCGCTTGCTACCCGTGCGAAAAGAAGATGAAATCATCAGTTTGACAGCAGGTTGGGGTTCCAATGTCAAAGGATCCTGGTGGGAAGGATTGTACACGGTAGAAGTCATTTTTATGGATCATTTGTTGGCCGTGATGCCATTTGAAGTGGGTTATGCCGCGGAAGAAGGAGTACCTCCCATCACATTGCCTTATAAAAGTGACCCCATCTTATTGCCCGGCAACGATCAGGTCACAGAAAGCTTAGAGCAAGTATTGGATGAATTGAACCAACTGATAGGTTTGTATGACATCAAAAAACAAGTCATGGAGCATACCCAGTATGTGAAATTTTTACAACTGCGTCAGGAAAAAGGCATTCATGAATTGGATAAATTGACACTGCATTCCATCTTTTATGGCAATCCAGGAACGGGAAAGACCACCATTGCAAAAATGATGGGGCGACTTTACCGTAAAATGGGACTGTTGAGCAAAGGCCATGTGTATGAAGCAGATCGGGCCGAATTGGTTGGTGAATACATTGGTCAAACCGCGCCGAAAGTCAAGGAAGTAATCGAAAAAGCACGCGGTGGGGTTTTGTTCATCGATGAAGCTTATGCTCTAGCTAGAACCAACGACGACAGCAAGGATTTTGGCAGGGAAGTCATCGAAATCCTCGTCAAAGAAATGTCCAATGGAGAGGGAGATCTTGCAGTCATCATGGCTGGATACCCCAAAGAGATGAAGTATTTTTTGGACTCCAATCCGGGATTAAAATCGCGTATCAAACTATATTTTGAGTTCAAAGATTACCTGCCGCAGGAACTATATGCCATTGCCGATTTTGCGATGGAAAAGAAACAGGTCCATTTCACTGAGGATGCAAAAAATGAATTGCATCGGATCATCCTCGAAGCTTACCGGAATCGAGATCATAGCTTTGGAAATGCCAGGCTGGTTTATGATTTGGTTGAAAAGTCGAAAATCAATTTAGGAATTCGGATCATGAATGCAACTGATATTGATACCAACGACCTCAATTTATTGTCAAGAATTGAATTGCAGGATGTGCAACGCATTCGACTCGAAAACGAAAAAACTAAACCGGCCATACCAATCGATCAGGAACTATTGGATAATGCAATGCAGGAACTGACACAACTGATAGGCATCGAACATGTAAAAAGAGAAATTGGGGATTTAGTCAAAATTGTACAATATGCGCAAAAGGCTGGAAAAGGTGTCTTGAATCAGCATTACTTGCACACTGTTTTTCTTGGAAATCCAGGAACCGGAAAAAGTACGGTAGCTCGGATCCTTGCCAAAATTTATAAAGCGCTTGGAATTTTGGAAAGGGGGCATATGGTAGAAACGGATCGGCAAGGTCTGGTGGCCGGTTACTTGGGCCAATCAGCCATCAAAACAGCCGAACGCATAGATGAAGCAATGGGAGGCGTCTTGTTCATAGACGAAGCATATGCCTTGTCCAATATGTCCGGAGGCTCGGCGGATTACGGAGGAGAAGTCATTCAGACATTGTTGAAGCGCATGGAAGACCAGCGAGGTCAATTTTTTGTGTTTGTGGCCGGATACACTGAACCTATGGAGAATTTTCTCAAATCCAATCCGGGACTGAGCAGCCGGTTTGATAAAATACTTAAGTTTGAAGACTACAATGAAGAAGAATTGGTGTTGATCGCATTGAAAATGTTTCAGGATGCTGGGTTGAAATGGTCCGATGCTGCTGAAACTCATTTGAAATCTTATCTCTCATACCTTTACCATTCCAAAGATAAATTCTTTGGTAACGCCAGATTAATCCGTTCAATTTGTGAGGAAATAATGCGTTACCAAAACATCCGTTTGTCCAATCTGAGCGATTCAGAATTAAACAACATTCCTTTGGACACAATTGAATTGGAAGATGTACAATCTTTTGTACCGGGAAAAGACCGCCGCGATGTTTTCAATAGACCGAGACTTGGTTTCATGAAATGATCTAAATCATTAAGTAAAAATTCCTAGGTTCCATGGTTTGTAAATCCACGGAACCACAGCTACATGAACACCGTCAATCCTTGGTGTTAACAATAATATTCCATTTCGCGAAAACTCCAGACTTCCACGGACCAAGACATGCTGCTTGATTTGCTCCCAGGCTTCATACATGTCTGCCGACCAATGGATGTCATCCAAAATGATGATTGCATTTTCAGAGCAATGATTTAAACAACTTTCAAAATGGGTAATCAACGCTTCTTTGGTATGGTCCCCATCAATGAAAATTAAGTCGAAATGGTGATGTCCGGCTACGTTCAAGTAGTCAATAAATTTTCGGTGAACAAAATGAACCTGATGGATGCCCATTTTCAAAAACCCTTCTTTACAGAAAGAACTTAACAATTCATTCCCCTCAATGGAAGTTAAGGATGCATTTGGATTCGCGAGATGCATAGACAAGGCAGAAACGCCCGTACAACTCCCCAGTTCCAAAATACTCTGTGGTGTCGCATGTTTGGTTAATTTGTATAAAAAAGCGGCTTGTGCGATTCCTGCAGCAGACTTTTTTGAATAATCAGAGACCACCAGACCTGATTGTCTGTGTGCCATTCCAAATTCTGAAACCGGTATCGTCCGTTGATCTTGGAGAACCATTCTTTTATACCGATTGATTACCTTCAAATCGTCTGTTTCAAGACATCCAAATTCTACGGCTTGTACAATTCCTGAGAGCAATGGCGAGTGAATTTGATAACGCGTTTTGGCTTTTCTGTAGAAATGCCAAAAAATTTTGATGCGTTCCCATAATTGCTTTGTCATCGAATGGTCGCTGAAAATTACATATATTTGTAAAAAATAATATATGAGCAAAGTTATCCTTTCCCGGGCTTTGTTGTACACCCTGCTTTTATTGAACGATACTGCATTCTCTCAACCAGATTGGAAAATGGTTTCAATCCAGAAGAATTTTTATTCTGGATTTCCATTGTCATGTGCAGATCTAAATGGTGACGGACTGGATGATTTATTGGTGCTGGATCAAGCCAAACATTTGTGGCTTGGGATTCAATACGGCTCAGCGCAATTTTTATGGAAGGCAATTGACTATCACCATACTTTTGCAGCATGGTCCGTAAATGTAGGAGACATTGATCGAAACGGATTGAATGATATCCTGATCAGTGGTGATGGAACGCAGGTTCAGCTGCTATTGCAATCTAATCAAGGATTTACGAGAAAAGTGATCGATGAGAGCTATTTTTTTTCGCAAGCTGCTGTGATTTATGACATCAATCAAGATGGATGGCTGGATTACACCGTATGTGATGACAACCACGCAAACCATTTTTACATCAATGACCAAACGGGTAACTTTTTCAGCGATACCTCACGGATTCGATCTGGTTTTTCCGAGGAAATATTTCATTCGGGAAATTATGGTTGCATATGGACGGATTTGGAAAATGACGGCGATCCTGATTTATACATCAGCAAATGTCGGCCCGGAGTGGATAATCCAAGAGATCCGCGAAGATTGAATCAATTATTCGTAAAGGATGGCAATGATTGGGTAAGCAATGCGGAAAACTTTGGCTTGGATGTGGGAGACCAAAGTTGGATTTCTTTGTTTGAAGATTTTGATAACGATGGGCTGAAAGATTGTTTCGTTGTGAATCATTATTCATCTTGTCTTTTTTTTAGACAGAAAAAAGATGGTGCGTTTGAAGACGTCACCACCCAATCGGGATTTTCGTCCTCCATAATTGGGATCCAAGCTATACCAGCGGATTTTGACAATGATGGAGATCTGGATATTCTGCTGACCGGAAATGGAGTTGAATTGTGGGACAACTTAGGAAACATGCATTTTAGACTTATAAAAGCACCTCTTCAAAATGTTCCATTCAGTTCATGTGCGTGGGGAGATTTCAATCGTGATGGGTTTCCAGATTTGTATATTTCACATGCGGATCTGCTCAATACGCCAAACAACCAGAATGATGAATTGTGGATCAATCCTGGCAATCAAAACCATGCACTGACTTTTACATTGAGAGGAAGTCACTCCAATCCCAATGGCATCGGAGCACGCTTGGTCATTTATCATGGGAATTCCATGCAATCCAGGGAACTGCATGGAGGTGAAGCATTTGGAATTCAGAATTCTCTCAACATTCATTTTGGGACCGGTTCATTTACAAGAGTGGATAGCGTGGTGATTTATTGGCCCTCTGGAATGGTTGACAGACATTATGGATTGAATACCGGAAATCGATATTTAGCAGTCGAAGATGGCTGTCTGAGTAAAATTCATACGTTGCAAGGGGGGCGAATTCAATTTTATTGTGACCGGATCGACACGCTGTTGACAACAGAAATACAACACCATGCAGCCATTTGGAATGGATATTATTTGGGTGGTAAACTTCCGATTACGCAAGAAGGAGTATATTATTATTTAGCAGTGGATTCAAGTGGGTGTGATTTGATTTCTGAGCCTGTTGCATTTATACAAAACCCGATAGAGAAATTCATGCTCAGTACTTCCTTTGACCGATTATTATGCCAGGGTGAATCCATCAAGCTCACCACCAATTTGAATACACCAGTAATTTGGTCAACCGGAGAACAAGCAACCGAAATTTTATTGAACAAAGCAGGGAATTATTTCGCAATCACACAAGGGTTGTGTGAAATGATAAATACCGATACATTGAGGCTATTGGTTGCCGACACAGTGCAGGCTCCAACAATACAATCCGATACATTACTTTATAGCCGTCCTGCCGTATTAAAGTCAGACTTCGACTCCGTTTATTGGTATAAAACCGCATCCAGTCAGGAAGTAATTTTTCGAGGTTCACCTTTTATCACGGACAGTCTGCATCGGGATACAAGTTTTTGGATAGAGCGCATAAAATATTTCTCCTATCCAAATGTTCGAGGAGGCTTGACCGTTCCAAAATTTCAATCGAGTCCATACCACGCACCTTTTCTCAATAGTCAAATGTGGTTTAATGTCTACCAAGATTTGGTGTTGGATTCTGTAACCGTTTATACAGATTCGCCGGGTGTGCGTATCATCGACCTATTGGATGATATTGGGCAGCGTATAAGCAAAAAGGAAGTAGAATTGGTAATTGGGAAAAATCAAATTTATTTAGGATTCCATATTCCGGCATCTGATAAGGTGTACATCCTCACAACCAATATAGAACAAAACCAAAAATTATTTGGCGAAAACAGTCCGCATCTTTACCGAAGCGATTTAGGTTTCTATTATCCATTTTTCATTGAAGACAAATTGAGGATAATCACCTCGGACAAGGGAGATGGGTATTACTACTATTTCTACGACTGGGTCATCCGAAGCAAAGATATTCAGTGTCCTAGTGAACGGTTGGAAGTAAAAGTCAAATACAATGCCGTTGGTACCAAAGATGTTTCCAGAGAAGATATCCACTTGTATTGGACAACCAATGGGTTGAAATTTGAATCTTCTATGCATGACGCCTTGTCTTGCAATGTTTTTTCAATGGATGGTAGATCAATTTTGTTCCAAAGCTTGGAAGTTGGGGTTTTCTACCAATGGCAAAATCTACCTGCCGGTTGGTATGTGATACACGTCAGGGTACCGGGTCAAAAAAGTTTTGTTAAAAGGATGTTTATTGATTGCCAGAATTGATTCGAGTGAATCTAAAAAGGAGGGTGGCTAATGGGACTCGAACCCACGACCCTCGGAACCACAATCCGATGCTCTAACCAACTGAGCTATAGCCACCATGTTCCGTTGAATGGACCGCAAATATAAGCTGGTTTGTTGGAATCTTTTACGGAATTATTTGCCTGGTTCAGCTTGTAAAGTAAACTTCCGTTCGACCGGGTTGAGTGGTGTTTGAACGAGATTGCCGGCACCATCGATTAAACTCAATTTAAGTGTATGCTCACCCATGGGTAGCCCTTGCAATGTATAAGGTCGCCATTGATCGATGAGGAAACTCGTATCAGCAACTTCAGCCTTGACTTTCAAAGAGTCGCCGAGCGCACAATTGGCTAAGTAAAAGTCAACGAGTATATTTTGAGCATCATTTCCCACGTAGGTCCCTTTCGGTCTGGAATAAAACAACATAGGCTGATTAACAGGGCTTACCGCTTTAAAACTACTGTCTTTGATGGTTGCATGTATCAAAACGGAGGCTTTTGTTGATTTGATACTCTCATGATACGACCGGGACAAGAATGCTAGAATGTAATGGTCTCCATCGGGTACAATGTACTTGAATTCAGGCTCATATTTTGCCTCATAAGGTTTGTTGTCCACTATCAAATGAATGTGTTGACCCTGATTGGAGTTTGCACAGCTCTTTGCTGGTGCATCAGACGTTTGCTCTCCAAGTTTGTAGTCTCCGGTAATCTGAAATTTAAACATTCCGTCGCGGTATTCCATAGCTGCAATGGAAGCATCGCTGAATTCTGGTGAATTTCCAAAAGGAACCAATTGAAGAGGGGCGGCTTGGTTTTCTACCTGCTCTTTTTGTTTGCACTGGTATTGTGTGCCAACGAAAACCACCAGGGTGCCTAACAAAATGGCTGAAATTTTCATATCGTTTAATTTTGCCTCCAAACTTATGCTGAATAATCCAGAAATAGGTCATTATTTAACGCATATCCATTTTTATAGGATCAAACACTACCCAATTAAACTCCAACCTCAAATATTATAGGAAGAACTTTTATATTTGCCTCCCCAAAGCGATTCATGCTGGAGGAATGGCAGAGCGGTTTAATGCGGCGGTCTTGAAAACCGTTGACTGTAACAGGTCCGGGGGTTCGAATCCCTCTTCCTCCGCCACCAAAATAGGATTGGAAACACCCAATCCTATTTTTTTTGAGCAGGTTCGAATGCTGACGATCAAGGCATTGTAAAGAGTATTCCATATCCAGATGTTCGCCTTGATGTCAGCATGCTGACATCAAGGCGGTAAGCAGTATAAAGTGGAAGTGAAAAGGTTGAGCTGAGATCGTCAGCATCCCTCTTCCTCCGCCACCAAAATAGGATTGGAAACACCCAATCCTATTTCTTTTTATTAGCATTGTTTGCTCCCATTCGGGTTTCATTTTAGGAAATCGCTAAGATTTGAAAGTACCCAAAAGAGGAAAGGAAGTTCGCTTTTAACCATTAACCATTAACCATTAACTATTAACTATTCAGGTTCCCTCCCAGCGAATTTGTTCCAAGGGATTTTATCTAACTCCTTGCTTTTTTAAAAGTCCGTCCGGAGGGCGATGGGGAAAATTCCCCCCGGATTAATCCCGTCCCTGAAAAGAAATATCCTGATTTTATTATATAAGTAAATTAGTGATAATCAATATCATAAATATATTATCTTTGCAGGTGGTCAAATTTTTATGTTGACCTATAAAAAGGTAAAATATATGAAACGAAACATTCAATTTGGACAACCTTTATGGTGGTTAGGGAGTATTTGCATTGTGAGTTTTTTCTGCCTCACATATCCATCAACCAATCAGCATGCGAAAAAAGTCAACACCTCTTCTTCATTGCAGCTGAATTATCAGGAGAAAGTTCCTTATAAGGATTTGCTTCGCATGACCGCGAAGTACCGAGATCAACGCCAGGAAATAATAAACGATACTTTTTCCGGTTCAGGTTTTGGGAAGTACGGAGCAGGATTTTCTGACAGCCGATACATTACCATGGATCTTCAAAAACTTAAAGATTTCATTTATTATGTTGAAGACCAAGTCAAGGAAAATAATCTTGACATCGATTTCAAAGGGGTAAGAATTTATCCTGTGGTATATCCTGCGACAGGCACATCTGCTTACTTTAATTCCATACAATCCGAATACAGAAATCATCTCTCCACGGTCCTCGTCCCAACATTTTTGGATGAACATGGCGATTACATTGATTTTGATCCGGACTTGTTCATGCCTGCACAGAATAGTACAAAAAACTTGCCCAAATCTTTGTTTAAGCCTTCCAATATGACTGAAGAGGAATTCATGGATTGGTTGTTTGGGGAAAATGATACCGTGCGCGCTGTGACGGTTTTAAATCATGGAGGATTATGCCCGCCACCTTCCAATTGTTTGAGCTCTTCTTTAATTTTGAACACAGATGAACTTTGTCCAGATTATTCATCTTGCCCATATTGATGCATAGTTTGCAACAGAATGATTAACCTTTTACAAGCCGGTGTTTTAACTGCCGAGTGCATTTGCTTTGGATATAGTTTGTTTAAATGGAAATCTTCTGAAGAAGCCGGGCTCAAATTTTTGCCAGCTATTTTGGGCTTTATTTTTATAAGCGATATGGCGGGAGTGTTATTCACGCATCTGGTTTTCACGGAAAATAAAATAGCCTTCAATCTGCCTTATTACAACATCACCACAACACTCATCATTTGCTTTTTATCATTGCTGTTTTTGGCTCGTTTACCCAAAGGGACCTATCAATCAATGATTAAGTATGGCTTGTGGTTGTTATTGCTTCTTTTCTTGGTTAATGTGATTTGGATTCAACCCTTCTTCCATAAGCTTCACACGTACAGCTTTGCTTATGGCTCAGTCATTCTATCCATGGCCGCTATTTTTTACATCCTTCAACTGGTGAGGAGCGAACGCATCGTGGAGTTGCATACGGATCCCATGTTTTGGATAGGTGTTGGCGTAATTCCATTTTATGGGATCAACATTCCGTACATGGCCATGTACAATTTCCTGGCACTTAACTATCAGGATTTATTATTGATCCTGCGGAATATCACAAATTTTTTAAGCTATCTCATGTATGGTTGTATATTTATTGGTCTAGTATGCTTGAAAGAGAAGTCTTCTTCGGAATCATCATCGGTAGCCTGGTAGTAGCATTTCTACTGATCTTGCTCTTGGTTTTTTTATTGTATTATTTTAAAAATAAAAATAGGTTTTTGCGGGAGCGAGAAGAAATGAAAAATAAATACCAATTAGAGCTTGCCAAATCTGCACAGGAAATTCAAGTTGAAACCTTGAAGCAATTGGGTTATGAACTACACGACAACATAGGTCAATTGGTGACCATCGCAAAGATTCAAGCCCAAAGCCTCAAAAAACAATTGGAACACCCCAAACTCCCTGATTTACTAGATGTCATCAGCAAGGCATTGGAAGAGATTAGGCGACTTTCCAAATCACTTGATCCCGATGTGCTGATGAAGCGATCATTGAGCGAAATTCTTTCACAGGATGCAGAAAGAATCCGACAAATGGGACAAATCCAATTTCATTTGATAGAGTCGGGAATCCCTTTCGAATTGGAAAATCAACGCAAAATTATTTTATACCGAATCATACAGGAAATCATTACCAACGCCCTCAAACATGCGAAATGCAATACCTTGGTTCTTCGGGTAGATTATCATCCCTCCTCATTGAGTATCGAGATCAAAGATGATGGTGTTGGATTTGATTTTCAGCAACTGACTGGAGATCAGGGTGTGGGCTTGCGTCATATACAGGATCGTATCCGACTGATCAATGGTAAAATCGACTTATCTTCAAGCCCTGGAAACGGAACGGTATACAGGTTCCAACTTCCTGGCTGATAAAAGGGAAATGGCATACCGCATTGCAATTGTTGATGATCACAAAATGATGGCTCAAGCCATTGCTGGCTTGCTTGATGCACACGCAGGATTTGAAGTGATGCTGACCTGTCACAATGGAAAAGAATTGATATCATTTTTACAAACCAATCCCCAGTTACCAGACATCATATTGCTCGATATCAACATGCCCTTGATGAACGGATGGGAAACAGCATCTTGGGTGAAGCAAAATCATCCCAATATCCGCATGCTTTGCCTCACCATGAATGAGGATGAAATATCCATCATCAAAATGTTTAAAAATGGGGTGAGGGGATACATGTTAAAGGATGGGGATCAGGATGAACTGGTGAAAGCCATAGAATCAGTCATGACCAAAGGATTTTATTATTCTGACTACGTAGCCAATGTCATGGTCAATTCCTTTCGCGATGAGCAGGCCCCTGCTCCTTCAAAATCCCAACCCAATGCGTTGAAAGACAGAGAACTGGAGTTTCTCACGCTCTGTTGCAGCGAACTCAACTACAAACAAATAGCAGACATCATGCACCTGAGCCCGAAAACCGTAGATGGTTACCGGGAGGACCTATTTCAAAAACTGGATGTTAAATCCCGCATCGGATTGGTACTTTTTGCCATCAAGCATGGAATTGTTAAACCATAGCACCCTATAAATACCGGAAAAATCCCCCTAAGGAAACAGGATTTGCCCCCTTCTGTCGATTGCCGACTTCCCTCACCTTTGCGTTATTAAATAACCAAAGCGGCCAATTTTAAGCTTTGGTAGTTCCAAGTGGCCGTTCATCCATACGGATCATTCAAACTCACAAAGTAGAAATACCGGAAGCATGAAGTCTTTTATAGGTTGAAGATTAGGGCTTTCTTGGAATCCAGAAGAATTCTAACCTTACCCCGGATAACTCCAGGAAAGCCTTTCTTTTTAAACGAGTTCTAAAGTCAGCTGGTGAGCAATCACCAGCTGACTTTTTTTTTAAAAATTGTTTGCGTGCAAATACTTGCGATGAAACAAATAGAGTTTACAAGATTGCCCTTTACCCCTTTGAATTTCTAAATGTTATACTATATACTACAGTCCTTTCCAACGCCACGCATCAACAATCAATAAAATGTTTATTGAAAAGAAAATTTTTCCAAATTACACATTAAAAAATTAACTTATATAAAAATTCACCCTTTGAAGGGGATCTGCAAATGTTATTCTTTCTAATTTTGTGACAGCCTAAGGGCAAGGTGTGCCCACGCTAAACCAAGACTCATTCATCGATTATGCTAGCAGGGTTTGACTTGGTAAAGCATTAGGTCATATTTTTAAGCCAATCAATCCTGTGAATGATGCCTATCAGCACAAAGGTTGCTTTATTGTCCTTCTCAGATTGTATTGGTTACGTATATTAAACCTTTTTTTCACAATATTTTTTAAACCAATACCATGAATAATTTACTTAAATTAATGGCGTTTGTCTGTTTGATTCTATCGGTCAATACAGCCAATGCACAGACCAGCAGATCCGCTACGGTATCTGCAGACGGGCTCATCGTCTTGGATGCATCTCTTCCTGATGTTGCTTCTGAGTATGTTGCTAATATTTCCCGTTTCAATTTTTCCAGCTATCAAGAAGCTAGCAACTATTTTCAAAAGTATGTTTCTGCTTCAGCTGGAAGAGGTATGTCCTTCTTTTTTGATATACCCAATCAGAAATTGTTTGTTTATGTGGACGTTGCAAACCAATACATGGTGCCTAAAGCACATGCAAAATCCGTTAACGTAAGCGACATCAATTACTTCTTGAAGGCAGTTCACGAAGGACGTATTAATTAATTTAAATTATTAAAATTAGCATCATGAAAAATTTAGTTGCATTTATATTCGCTCTATGTACCGCCAGCGCATTGTTCGCTGCGGGAGGTGGAGGTTCACTGTTCCCGATCACAACGCAAATGAACGGGATGAAGCCTACCGCTTACACTTGTGATACTTTCAAATCTGGCGCTTTCACCGGTCAAACCGGGGTGCCTTTGACAACGGGTGGTTCTTCTTGCCCTACTGGAGCTTGTACCAACCCAGGTTATTTTGCTCCTTATTGGGAAACTTACCAATTCAAAAACACCTTGCTCGAGCCTCAGTGTATCACCATCAACTGGACTGCTGCAACAGCAGCGTTCTGTAACATTACTTTTGCATACACTGGAACCGGTCCAATTTTGTTGTGGACTGCAGCAGGCGCTCCTTGCTATGCTCCGCCTATCAACATGGGTTCTCCAGGTGCTATTTGTATGGGTACCAGCGTTTCTTATTCTTTGGAAATTCCTGCATGTTCAGCTTTTACTGTATTTTTGGCTAATAACAACGGTTCAAGAAATACATACAATTTGAATATCAATAATTCTAAAGGAGATCCTGCAGCCGTTGGTTGCTTGGGTGCTGAGTGTAAGAAACTGTTGACCATCGGTGGTACTCCAGTGCCTACCATGACGCAGTGGGGATTGTTCATCTTCGGATTGGTAATCCTTACCTTTGCTTCTGTAGCCATCTACAATTTTGCTCAAAGAGCTTCTGTTAAAGAATAATTTGAACATAAAGCATATTATCAAGGGCGATGTTTCTACATCGCCCTTTTTTTTTGAAACAAGCCAGAAGGAATTAAATTTTCTGATTTTCAATCATGTGTGCGGCCTACCGAATTTCATTTTGAATGAATCAACATGAATGTCCTGTCATGAGATTACCCCATCACACCTGCCAATTTAGAGCTGTCTTCTGAATATCAGGCCTTGCCCCCTGTTATGCTTTTATATTCCCTTTAGTCGTCGGATTCTTTTGAATTCGCACATGAGACCAATAAGCAGACTCTTTTTAGAATAATCAAACGACCCTACTTCCTTCCGATCAATATTCCTCAATTCCTATGAATACCCTTATGTAGGTTTATCCATCAGAATAAACCCATTTACATGCTTTCCTGTTAACTTTGCAGGCAAAACAACCATGCTGCTATGATGCACTTTCCATTTGACCGATCTACCTTCGACCGAGCATTTGTGGTTGCCTGCCTTTTGGCCGTCTTGGGATGGATTCTGATTTACATCATTTGGGGAGAATATACCACGGCAGATATTGTTTGCATGATCGTTACCGTGCCGATTTTGGCCTATTTTATTCATGTGCTCATGTTGTTTAATAAGAAATAAGGCAATTGTTTAATACTCAACCTGCGGTACATCAACAACAATCCTTTATACGTTAATTCATTGATCAAAAATATTCAATCAATATGTCGGCACTGAGCATCTGGTGGAAGTCAAAATCGCCCATTTTCAGGTTCCTGGCCAGCTTTGTGGCGTTAATGGTTGGTTTTTATGCATTCTATTATTCTCCAATTTACGAGCAGCACATCATGGGTCCTTTGTTGTCTATTCAAGCGAAAAGCTCGAATATGTTGCTGAACTTCATGCAATTCAAAACAGAAACCATTGAAGATAGCATCATCGGTGAAGATTTTAGGGTTAGCATTAAGAATGGATGCGATGGGATTGAAGCAACAGCGCTCTACGTTTGTGCCATTTTGGCTTTTCCATTTGTCGGTTGGAGAAAAAAACTAAGCGGACTGATGGGTGGGGTGGTGACTTTGTCCATTTTGAATTTATTTCGAATCGCTGGTTTGTACATTGCAGGTGTCCACTGGAAGCCTGCATTCGAATTCCTCCATCTGCATGGGGGGGTCATCATTTTTACCCTGATAGCCATTTTGCTGTGGTTTGTTTGGTTGGCTCAGATCAAAAAGCATATTCAAACCTGAGATGAAACCACTCATAAAATTCCTGCTCATCACCGTACTGGCTTACAGCCTTCTGATTGCTTTGTTATCAACATCCGCAGCATCAGGAGCACTGTGTAGCAGTTTCCGAATCGTTTCCACTGCTTTTCTACAATTGACATTGCCCGAAGCATACATTCACAGTCAGGAGGCCTTTGTACAACAAAAAAAGGACCTCAACAGCTTTCACATCGTCTATGGCAATGCTGAAGTCATTCAAGCTGAACACCAGTATGCCAGAAGTCAAAACATCAAAGAGTATAAAATTTCAAGCCATTCGATCCAATTGTTTTTCTTTCAACTGGTCACCGTGCCGATCTCATTTCTGATGGCTCTGTTCATCGCGACTCCCATGCCTTGGCGTAAAAAAGGGAGCTCCTTATCCTTCGCTTTGCTCATCTTATTGGTGGTCATTTTGATTAAAGTTTACTTTTTAATTCTATACAATTTAAATGCATCGGCAACGGGTGTCTACCGTTTGTCCGAATCAGAATTGGAATGGGTTCTTCGGTTAATATCCATGTTGACATTGGGATTCAGTGTTATGCTTTGTTTTGTTTTGTGGTTGATTTTTGGATTCCGAAAAAGCAACCTAACGACCGTTTTCTCAGACTATTTTAAAAACATGCCATCATGATGCGAATCAAATTTCTTTTCATCTTCAGCCTGGCCGTCAGCGCATGCGCTCCTTCTGGAAGGTCCTGGCAACAGCTCAAAGAGGCAGACTGTGTTCAGTACACTTTTGGTCGGATCGATGCCAAGCGTATGCTGACTGAAGAGGACAAATCCAAATTGTTGAAGCAAGGATTGCGGATACAGGAATTTGTACTGGAAAACCAATACTTGGGCTGTTGGGATAGGAAATGGAATCAAAAGGTATTGGATAAAACACCTATTTCATCCTTGAATCCTTTTGAAATAAAAGATAAATTGGGCTCTGGAATGCAGCTCTCCAAACTCAATGAACTGAGCCAATCACCAGGAAAATCAATGGTCCTGATCCAAACCTTGAGTTCGGTGGATTCTTTGGAATTGAAACAATATGGTAGCATCATTTTCAAGCGGGATCACTTTTATCGGTTATTAGTCGATCATGCAAACCTGCCTGAATTGTTGGAGTACCCTTGCCTTCGGCTCATGAGCATCGTCAAAGATCAATACGAGCCAGATCAAAAGTAAAGAATTGTTGTTCCCCGGACCACTTGTTAAATCTTCAGTGATTCGATCGATATTATCTATTTTCGTTCTGTTAATCCTTCCTTATGGTACGTGCACAAATTTTAGCAGTGGTACTGCTATTGCTTTCGGTGAGTTTTCCTAAAGCTCAACAAATTCCCCCTTTTATATGGCACAATGGTTTGCCCTTGTCGCTCCATGACACCTTGGGATGGAATGCTGTCCAAGACAGTGAAACGTTTGATGAAACTGTATACAGATTGTTCATTTTTGATCACTTACTGCAATCTGAAGACATCAAATTATTGAGCTTACAAGGCATTGAAGTGCAGGAGTATGTTCAATCCCAGGCTTACCTGTGCGCAGTACATCCTACCCGCTTGCGCAACACCTCTAAACCGGAAAATTTGATCCTATCCTATCGAATCAGTCCCGCTTCAAAACTTTCCACCAACCTGCTTTATGGAAACCTTTGCAGGACAGAAGTTGGGCAGGCTTTGTTGGTGATACAATGCATGCCAAATCGATTGGATGATGGATTTACCAGGAAACTGTTGCAACAAAAAATTCAAACGGAAAAATTATATGGTGCAATGGGTTTGGCTTACATCAAGGCAAACAACATGCAGCTGGAATGGCTCACCAAGCAACCGGAAGTCAAGTTCATCGATTGCCAATCAGAACCAGGACAACCAGAGGATCGCGAAGGACGAAGTTTGCACCGTGTCAATATGATTGGATCCAATCGTTTGGAAGGATTGACTTTCGATGGAAGCGGCGTAAAAGTCATGGTCCGTGACGATGGATTTGTTGGTCCACATATTGACTTTCAAGGCCGTATCACAAACGACACCTACAACAACATAGGCGACCATGGAGACGGCGTAGCCGGGATTCTGACCGGAGCAGGTAATCTGGATCCTTTGATCGAAGGCATGGCTCCCGGAGCAGAGTTGTACGTAATCAATTACCAGCCCGATTTCCTTGACAACACCCTCGATTACCATACGCAACAAGGTGTGGTAATTACCAACTCTTCCTATTCCAATGGATGCAATGTCGGTTACACCATCGAAGCACAAGTGGTCGATAAGCAATTGTGGGAAAATCGTGAGCTCTTGCATGTGTTTTCTGCAGGAAACTCCAACAACGTGGATTGCGGATACGGTGCAGGGACCCAGTGGGGCAATGTTACCGGAGGTCATAAGATCGCAAAAAATTGCCTCACCGTGGCCAACTTGCGCCTGGATGGAACATTGGAAGCCAGTTCCTCTCGTGGACCTACAAAGGACCGTCGGATGAAGCCGGAAATATCAGCCAGGGGTACCAATGAACTTTCCACCGGCCCGGATCAAGGAACTCAAGTGTTTGGAGGCACTTCAGCTGCCGCTCCAGGTGTAGCAGGGGTATGTGCATTATTGTACCAGGGCTATAAACAGTTGAACAATGGGAAAAATCCAGAATCCGCTCTCATCAAAGCAGCCATCATGAATACTGCTACAGATATTGGAACACCCGGCCCGGATTATCAATTTGGTTTTGGTGTGATCAATGCATATCGCGCATACAAACTTTTGGAACAAAAAAATTATAGAAAGGACATCTTAAGACATGGGCAACAGTTGGAAATAAAATTCACTGTCCCATCAGATAGACAGCTGGCAAAATTCATGATTTACTGGCCAGAAGAACAAGCTTCCTTGATGAGCCCAAAAGCGCTGATCAATGATGTGGACATGTTGGTAAAATCACCCACAGGCACGATCATAAAACCTTTGGTATTGAATCCCAGTCCGAATCCTACATCGCTTGCGGCTGGCGCGTTTCCAGGCATTGACACGCTCAATAATTTTGAACAGGTAAGCATTACGGCTCCTGAGCCGGGTGAATACACTTTAACCATTACTGGTAAATTCATACCATCCAATCAGGTCGAACTTTTTACCTTATTTGAAATAGAGGAAAAGGCATTGCGATTGACCTATCCAATTGGTGGTGAGCAATTTAGCATTACCGAAACCAGTCAAATCCATTTTACCGCTTATGGGACAGACAGCATTCTGATTTCTCTTTCAACCAACGCAGGCAAGGATTGGACCCGATTAAGCTCCAAAACAGCGGGCTCAAGGTTGGCTGATTTTTTCATTCCAAACAATGTTTCCTCAGATTCCTGCTTGATTGAAATTCAGCAAGGGACACAATTCGCCAGAAGCGGTTTTTTTACGATCACCGCCGGTGTCTTGGGCTTCAAAGTAAGCAGGTATTGTATCAATGAAATGGAACTTTCATGGGCAAGATCATCCAAAGATAGTTTCAAAATTTTCCAACTTGGAAATAAATACATGGATCCTATTGCCATCACACAGGATGTCAATATCACCTTACCCAATGCGGATCCTAGAATACAAAAATGGTTTTCGGTAGCAGGCTATCAAGGCAGCTCCTTGAGTCGAAGGGAATTAGCCATCGTTACACCGGATACGCTGGTAGGATGCAACATCACCAATGACTTGGGACTCAAAGTTTCGCCCAACAGTGCCCCCAGCTATTATGCTTGTCAAGAGACTTATATCCAACCTAAATTTCAGGTGATTAACAGAAGTTCTCAGGCGATGAATGGTTTTTCCATTAATTTATTGGGAGACAATGGACAAGATTCCGAAACATACAATCAAATCATTGAAGCTTACGATACGCTGGAAGTTATCTTTAGCAAAGGTTTGCTGTTGAAAGGTGGCCAAAGTAGATCCGTAAAATGCTGGTTGGAACAAGTCAATGACCAAAATCCATTCAACGATACGGTCCAATTGGACCTCAACTTGCTGGAATTGCCGGAAGCCGTTGGCACCTATCCTGTATTGCAGGAATTTAGTCAAACGTTACCACCCGACAATTGGATCATTAGCAATGCATTGGATAATGCGAATTGGGTAGTGGTACAATCTACGGGACGAACGGGTGTTAGCAATCGGTGTTTGATGCTGAACAATCCCAATCCGGTCTTCAGAAACCAACCCATCATACTCACTTCGCAGCGTGCAGATTTAACTCAATCGGTCCAACCATATCTTTACTTTGATTTTGCACACCATGCTTTGAGTTCCAGTCAATACCAGGACAGTTTGCGAATTGTCGTGAAAGAAATCTGCAAGCTTGGAACCAAGGAATCGGTCCTTTTTGAAGGTAGATCATTGCAATACAAAACAGTAGATTCCTCTGCCACCGCAAATTGGGCTCCAATTGATACATCGTGGTACTGGATGGCTTTTGACTTGTCTGCATTCAAAGGATCTGAGATCATTGTGGAATTCCAGGTATTGCGTGGACACGACAACCGGACGTTTTTGGATAAATTTGAAATCCGTGAAAAGTATCCACAAACTGGTTCGGCAGATTTGTTCATTGAGCCCAATCCGGCTTGTTATTCCAAAACCGTAAAACTAACACCTGTTCATACCTTGCAGGATGGTAAATTTTACTTAGATGCTGGCCTCGGGGCTTCTCCCAGATTGTTTGATGGTGCTGGCCCTCATTCCACAAGATATGTTCAACAGGGTGACAAATCGTTGGTGCTGCATGTAAAGTCAACCATGAGCAATGATGTCATTTTAATCAAAAATTTGCCTTTGGCCAACGCAGTTTCCATCAACTATACCTACAACATCACCAGTGGAAGAACGGTTCAATTCAACAATTTATCCACCAACGGTAGCACATTTCTTTGGAGTTTTGGTGATGGTACCACTTCCCAGGAATTTAGTCCTGTGCATACGTATGATTCTGCTAAAATTTACCGTGTTAAACTCACGGTAACAAATCCTTGCGGTACTTACAACCGCTCGGTGGAAGTTGACCTGACGTTGACTCAAACTGGAACGTTGAATGAGGAAGAGTCATTTGTCTTGTATCCAAACCCGGTCAAGGATTATTTTTTCTTGGAGTTGGACTACGATGCAGAATTGGTACAAGTTTTCAATTCCTATGGAATACAGGTTTTCGAACTAACAAATGTTCGTAAGGGGATTATAAAAATTTCAACCAAAGAGTGGTCAGTAGGTCAGTACCGTGTCGTTTGTTTAGGAGATCGAGGTAGGATTCAACGCGCTTTGGTGAAAGTGGAATAAATAACAAACTCCATTTTTCAAGGCTCCGATTTGTGAGCCTCTCGTTTCATTGGCTTCCAATGGTAAATGGTTGCATGATGTCGCTTGTCCCAGAGCAATTTATGATCATCGTCACCAATTTTCTAACACATAAAAATCATTGCAAGTGGAAACCTAAAATGTCTATTGAAGAATGATGGATAAATGACTAACGATCAATTGTTAGTTGATGCCGAAGTAGGTTTATGCTAAAACATTCGATAAAGAAAAGAAGATATTTACTCAACCAATTGATCAGACTGCGTGGAGAAAAATTCAAGATTCCAAGTGCAATCTTGACTGCCGCGCTAGCAAAGTTTCTTCACTTTCTCTTCGGTCTGGGTCTGGAACACAGCAATCTACTGGACAGACCGCAGCACACTGGGGTTCTTCATGAAATCCTTTGCACTCCGTACACTTGTCGGGAACGATGTAATAATATTCGTTGCTGATCGGTTTGTTCTTGTGGGTTACATCGATTTCTAGACCACTTTCCAAATGGTATTTGCCATGCACTTTCGTGCCTTCCGACATAGCCCATTCGATGCCCCCTTCGTATATGGCATTGTTAGGACATTCAGGCTCACACGCTCCACAGTTGATGCATTCGTCGGTAATGATGATCGCCATGTATCAGTAAAATATCTAAGTTGAATACAAAATTAATCCATCTGAATTCGTAATGCTTGATTTCAAATGAATTTGAAAAATGTTGACACATTTCTAACAACCCGAAAGGACAAATGGTTTATTTTACCCTGAAGGCCTGAACTTTGTCGTTGTTGTTTGCTGCGATGATGACAGGCCTGCCGCCGCTTTGGATGATGCGCATTTCCCGAAGATCCAGGAATAATTTCAATCCCGTTACGGCATTGAAAACCGGCGCGAAACTACCATCCCCAGGGTTGATTAGAATCTGGCCAACACTTCCGTCATTGCGTGCCGTTTCCACTTCCCGATTATAATAATTTCCACCTAGTAAAAGGTCTTTTATTCCATCCATGTTGAAATCATGAAATGCTATGCTGAAAACCGGCGAAAATTGTGCATCCACCGGTAAATAGCCAATTTCAAAACCATCTTTTCCTTTGTTCCATAGCACTATACTTCTGAATTCAGTTGCAATTTTTTTAATGGCTCCATTCATTTTGCCTTCTAATATTTCATCGATAGAAGCTTTTGCAAATTGGTCATAGGTCTTAAACTTGTCCAGAATGAAGGGCATTTGCTCGGAAGAGCATTGTCTTCCCCTTACCGGTAGCAACTTGCCATCTTTGCTTTTGGACGCAAGGTAAGTGTCCCAGGTTCCATTCTCGTCGAAATCATTGATGTATACATAAAATGGTTTATTCTTGCTTGCTTTGAATTTTGAGTTGAGGCCAAGATTTCCAAGTACCAAATCCTGCAACCCATCATTGTTTAAATCAAATGGTTCAATGGTGTTCCACCAGCCAAACAAACTATCCGTTTTTGATTCTTTGGTAATCTCAGAAAAATTTTTGCCGTCATTTTTAAAAATCCTCACAGCAGACCATTCTCCTACTACGACAAGATCCTGATCCTGATCCTGATCCAAATCCACAAAACAAGCAGAGGTAAGACACTCAAACGATTCTTTCATAACAGGAATCCATTGAGAGGTTTGATCAGAGAATTGTCCATTTTGATTGATGAGCAAAGCACTGCGTTCACTCAAGCCATATTTGCCGGGAACCAAGCGCCCTCCAACAAACAAATCCAGGTCTCCATCGCGATCTACATCGGATGCTTTCACAACGCCTTTGCTGAACAATAATTTTGGAATTCTTTGCGTGGCATCAGTAAATACACCATTGCCTTGATTCAGGTAAAGATGATCTTGGTACTGGGGCGATTTTTCATTGAATTCATTGCTACCGGATGCTGTGTAGATATCCAAATCTTTATCCAGATCTGCATCAAAAAATAAAACATCGATTACTTCTTGGTCAAGGTATTGATTCCACGGATTGGATGATGAAGGAGAAAATTTTCCCTCTTTCGTCTGAATCATCAATTGACATTTTCCTCCTTTCGAACAACCTAAAAACAGGTCGTCCAAACCGTCTCCATTTACATCGCCTGATTCCAAACTGGGTCCAAGCGTGGATTGTTTATAAGGAATCAATACTTCTCTTTTAAAGTCATCAAATTCATTTTCTTTGTGTGCAAATTGTCCAAAACTTTGAGAGGTAATATCTTCAGTAAGAATGAATGGAGCAATTTGCAACAATTGCTCTTGCATACGTGTTTTGGCATCTTTTTCATGAATGGTGATGGTGGTGTTTGCCTTGACCTGATCCACCCGGATATATTTTCCATTGGGCCAACGAACGAAAACGGAATCAACCGAAGACACACTGCCTAATCCAAAGCTAATCACCGGCTCAGAGCTGGACATATAACCCCGTGCATTGGTCAATTCGGCCATTTGAATTTTACCACCATCATAAGCAATTAATACACGAGCCCCGTAAGACTTGTGATTTTTTTCTTCGCTATTGAGTTGAATGCGCAAATAATTTCCAACACTTCGATCAACCGCCAAATTTTTGTACACAAATGCTTCCTGATTTGTATTGTTCACTATGAGGTCCACATCTCCATCATTGTCTAAATCGGCATAGGACGCTCCATGAGAAAAACCACGGTCGTCTAGTCCCCATTTAGAAGCCACATTGTCAAAATGCAGATGACCATCATTGTGAAACATGTATTTACTCAAAGGCATGGACGGTCCCTTCTCGATGATTTCTAGACGGGGAATGCTTTTGTCTTTGAATGCATCAAATGCATAACTCACAAAATCACGGTTTCTTATGTCGCGCAAAATACCATTGGTTACATACAAATCTTTATAACCATCCAAATCAAAATCACAAAACAATGTTGACCAGGACCAATCGGTTTTTGCGACACCAGCCATGAGACCGATTTCACTGAACAGGCCATTGCCCTGATTCAATTGGAGGGTGTTGAACATGTATTGGTAATTATGTCCTGTTTTGACAAACTTCCAAAAAGTTTCAGGACTCATGGCAGCCATGTTGGTTTTATTCCGGTAATGGTCTTCCGGCGTCATGTCTGCGACAAATAAATCGAGCCAACCATCATTGTTGATATCGGCAGCATCTGATCCCATGCTGAAATTACTGATGTGTCGAAGTGCATAAAGCGATACATTTTGAAATGTTCCGTTGCCATTGTTCACGTATAAAAAATCGCCATAATCGTAATCATTGGCAATGTATAAATCCGGATATCCATCGTTAAAAAAATCGCCTACCGTTGCACTGAGGCCGAATGCAAAATCCAATAAACCGGCAGCTTGTGTTACATCGGTGAATTTTCCATTCCCTTCATTTCGAAACAAACGATCCGAGTATTGAAAGTCTGGTTTGCCTGGTGCCATGAGTGCATCACGCGTTACGTTGTGATTGGGCGGTTGGTTGACCAGATACATGTCTAAATCACCATCCAGATCATAATCAAAGAAAGTTGCTTGGATGGAAAAACCCGGATCATCCAAACCGTATTCATGGGCACGTTCCGTAAAGGTGTTGTTTTGATTATTGATGAAAAGTTTGTTCCTCCTTTTATCAGGGTCGAGATACATGTGGCAACAAACATAAATATCATCCCAGCCATCATTGTTTACATCTGCGACCGTAACTCCAGCGGTCCATTCATCACCCCCTTCAATGCCTGCTGATTTGGAAATGTCTTCAAATTTGAAATTCCCTTTGTTCAAATACAATTTCTCTTCTTTTTGATTGGATACAAAAAATAAATCTTGCAATCCATCATTGTTCACATCCAAGATTGCGGTACCGCCGCCGGTATAAAAACCATCAAAAATGAGTACGTTATTTTCTTCCGTTTCCGTCAATTGGTTGTTGAAGGAAATGCCGGTTTGATCTGCACCCATTTTTTGAAATGCCATTTCACCTTTGGATGCTGGATTTTTAGAATCCGATTTGCAAGCATGAAAGGATGCAACTGCCATGATAAATAACCAAATATTAGGAATGCGCATGATGCGTAGTTTCATAATTATCGCAGGATTGAATAGAGCATTGATAAAAGACAATTAAGTTTCATTGCGTTTTACAGCAAATGAGGCCCAAAGATAAGGATTCCAGGAGATTAGGAACATGCGAGTAACCAAAGTCCACTGCAAATAGACAGTCGGATTAATTTATGGATTGAGTGGTGTTCAAGCTGACTGGCGTAATTGAGCGCAGATTTTCATTCAAGCTTAAAGTGGAATGTTACCATGTTTCTTTCTTGGAAGTTGATCCACTTTATTTTCGAGGCTTGCAAAGGCTTTTATCAATTTGATCCGGGTGGTAGATGGTTCAATGACTTCATCAATGAAACCCCTACCAGCGGCATGATAAGGGTTTGCAAATTTTTCAGCATATTCCGCTTCTTTTTGTCGTTGTGTAGCTAATGGATCGTTCGAAGATTCGATTTCTTTTTTAAATATGATTTCACTGGCACCTTTAGCACCCATGACGGCTATTTCTGCGGTGGGCCATGCAAAATTGAAATCCGCTCCAATGTGTTTGCTGTTCATCACATCGTAGGCTCCTCCATAAGCTTTGCGGGTGATAACCGTTATGCGTGGCACCGTTGCTTCGCTGAAAGCAAAAAGCAATTTTGCACCGTTGCTGATGACCCCATTCCATTCTTGATCCGTCCCGGGAAGAAAACCTGGTACATCCTCAAACACCAGCAGCGGGATGTTGAAACAATCACATGTTCTCACAAATCGTGCGGCTTTTTTTGAAGCATTCACGTCGAGGCAACCGGCAAGGCTCATGGGTTGGTTTCCAACAATGCCTATGCTCCTGCCAGCAATCCTACCAAACCCCACCACGATGTTTTCTGCAAAATCCTCTTGTACTTCAAAAAAACTCCCTGCATCCACACAAAGGTGGATGACTTCTTTGATGTCATAAGGTTGCGAGGCAAGTGCCGGTATGATGGTGTTTAAATCAGGACGATGTTCATCTTCTTGTACATAGGGATTGCGTAAAGGCTTTTCTTCACAATTCTGTGGGAGGTATGATAACAATTTTCTGATTTTCTCAATGCAATCTTTGTCATTCTCAGCAGTCAATTGAGTAACCCCCGATTTCGTGGCATGCGTATGCGCTCCACCCAGTTCTTCTGAACTCACCTCTTGATTGGTAACGGTTTTAACCACATTGGGCCCGGTCACAAACATGTAACTCGTTTGCTCCACCATCAGGATAAAATCAGTGATGGCTGGACTGTATACAGCACCTCCGGCGCAAGGACCCATGATGGCTGAAATTTGTGGGATTACCCCTGAAGCACGCACATTGCGGTAAAAAATATCGGCATACCCTGCCAATGACCGAACCCCTTCCTGGATGCGTGCTCCGCCCGAATCGTTCAAACCAATGATTGGGGCACCATTTTGCATGGCCATGTCCATGAGTCGACATATTTTTTCGGCGTGGGTTTCCGACAAAGAACCGCCAAATACAGTAAAATCCTGAGCATACACATAAACCAATCGGCTGTTGATGCTGCCATATCCCGTTACTACGCCATCACCGTAATAAATTTGATCCTGCATTCCAAAATCTGCAGTACGATGCGTTACCAACATTCCTGTTTCTTCAAAGCTTCCGGGATCGCACAACAACGCAATGCGCTCCCGGGCGGTTAATTTTTTTTTGTGGTGCTGCGATTGAACGCGTTGCTCTCCGCCTCCGGCTAATGCTTTGTTTTTGAGAGCCTGCAATATTTCAAATTGATTTGGTTGCATAGAACACAAAGGTATAGACTTTGGACAGGATGTCCCCGAAGTTTGCATGGAAAGTCAGCATGGAAAATGGATTTCAGAATGGAAACAACCAAAGGCGAATTGAGGGCCTTGGGAATTGGTGTTTTACGAAACTGTTTAGCTTATTCATGATCAAAAACGTGTATTGGAAAAGGAATGCATGGTTAAGGATTTTGATTTTAAGAACAAAGGCTACCTTTGTCACTAAATGGAGCGATATTCTATGAGAAATCAATGGTTGTTATTTTGCATGTGCCTGTTGGGAAGTTTCATCTTTAGCGCTTCTGCCTGCAAAAAGCAGAATGCTCAAAATCCAAGCACAACCAACCCGGAAATGACGGATCAGCGAGAAATGCCCAAAACACTTCCACCACCAAGCCCAGATGAGATCCAACAAAAAGAAATGACTGCCAATGCCATGCTGGAGTTGGCAGCCTACTTAAACAAACAACAGGATCTCTCGATTTTTGGATCCTTGGTTGAGAGGTTGGTAGATAAAAATATTTTAACCAATGTTCAACGGCAGCGTTACCGCTTATTGGCTCCTACCAATAGCGCTATGAAAAGTTTACCTGAACGAGAATATGCGATGTTGACCGATGATTCGGGTACGCATTTGGGATACCAGATGAAATTTTTCATTTATCACATTTGTCCGCAACCCAATAACCCGCATCAGGGCTTTGCTTACCGTGTTTTGGCGGGGCAAGATGTGCGTTTTCAATCCGATAGTGTGGAAATGCCTGGCTTAAAACGAAAAGTAGCCTTCAAAACCACTGAATCCCAACTATCGAAAGTAGATGTTATAAAAATTTCCGGACCACTTTTTTATTGAATTCATGCTTTTTTGACCGCACGATAGACATTGCCTTGGCCACCCTTCAGAAAAGGAACTGAACCTTGGAGAAAGGAGCATCGCAACCTTCAACTATTATTCCTTAGGCATCAATAGCATGAATGCAGTCAACGATTTATGCATAGCAAAAAATTTATCTAAGAAGTTTATAGCGAGTACTTGGCTTTTTCGCAATTGTCCAATAGCTTTACAGAGTCTAAAGAACTCATTGGATTCTTTCCAATCAACCTTGCAAAGGCGAGTGCCTTTTGATTTGGCTTTTCAGAGCGAGAGGTCAAAAGCGATGAGCCACATTGATCGGTTGTTTTGGAAGCATCCTAAACTTAAATTCAACTGCTTATGAAAACTCATTTAAAGAAAAGTCAATTTACAAAAGGCTGCCTCTTAGGCATTTTTATTTGCCTGTATTCCATTGCTCATGCTCAGTTGCCACCCTGCGATCCGGGTTTTGGCAATATGCTTACCCAGACCAACAATTCTGTCATTTATGTCGACATCAACAGCAACAACTGCAAAGCTTTGGTGCCGGCCATGTTGGGCAGGTGGTCTGCTACACCCGGTCCCGGGTTTGCCCTGATTTCGATTAGTCAGGCTCCATCGTCGAGTACGCAAATCACCATGAACGGTGGTGGAATTTGCAGTGACCAGGATGTCGATGTTTACATCGAGGCCATTTTCTTCTATTTTGGGGACCCATTGGACCCAAGCGACGACATTTTGTGTTCCATCGTCAAAGGAGACTTTTTTCATGCTCAAGATGTAACCCCTCCAACTTTCGTCAATTTTGGAGACATGACCATCAACGTGACCACTGACTGTCAAATAGATGCGACGGATGTTAAATTATTGTTGAAAAATGCACATGTCAAAGACAATTGTACAAGCAAGGATTACCTGGTTTCAAACAGTTGGGTATCTCGATGCGACATGGGTCAACCACCACATCCTGAGTGTCCGGAGGACATCCAGTGTTGGACCTTCCATATAGCGGATGCTTGCGGCAATATGAATGAAAAAGATATTCAGGTGACCATCCAGGAAGATGTTCCGCCGGTCATAACCTTACCAGCCAGCTTTACATTGAATGCGAACACTGACTGCCTGATCACGGAGGCCCAATTGAAAGCATTGGTTACTGCAGCCCATGTCAGTGACAATTGTACCTCCGATGCTACTTTGCTCAATAACCTCACCGTTGTGTATGGTGGGTTTGAATGCATCATGTATACTCCGGGAGAACCCATGGTAACTTGCCCTTACAATCCAGAAGGGGTATATTGTTATACCTTCAATACCACGGATGCCTGTGGCAATGTTTCCAATGATGAAGTGGTTAGCATTTATGTAAAGGATGTCACAGCACCTGTATTGACTCCTCCTGCTAACTTTGATGTATGTTGGCCAGATCCAAATTACCCGTTTCAAAATTTCACGGATAAACCTACGGTTTTTGAAGCCTGCGATGCAGATTGCGACATTACCTGCCTCATTTATTCCCAGAGGATTTTGTCCCTGACCAACCCCACAAAGGGAGCTTATGGTAACAATGTATATCCAACCATCCTCATCAATCCGGGTCCAAGGGTAGCGAAAATCAGGGTGTGTGCCCAGGATCTCTGTGGCAACGGTGCACTCAACCCTCCTTTGAATGCGCCACTGCCTACCAATTGTTGTACGTTTCTTGTAACCTTGCAGTACGATGAAGGCTGTATGCCACCGTTGCGTAAAGTAGACGAACCGAATGGGTCATTGAGTAAATTGGAAGGGGTGTCTCAGGAAGTGAATCTCAACGAAATGGATACCGACCCTGAATGGTATTTAGGGGCTTATCCAAATCCAGTAGTAAATCAGACATTAATCCATTTCAATTTGCCCGCTGCAGAAATCTACCATTTAAAAATTTACAACCAAACCGGGAAACAACTCTTGAGCAAGTCCGGTAATGGGGAAAAAGGAAGGAATGTGCTTACTTTGAACCGTGCTGACATGGTGGCCACTGGGTTGGTTTATTGCCGGGTGGAGACCAAAACCAAGTCCGAAACGCTGCTTTTATACCTTATAAATTAATATATTTATAATATATAAGTTTAATAAAAAAAGGCGGTTATATCCGCCTTTTTTTTTTATATATGAATCACGTTATCAACTTGTAAAGAATACCTCATCATAATAAATATTATTTTATATAATGTATATATCATTGTAATACAATGCAAATATAATTAGTTAAAAAAAATATATCTTTTTTTTTGAGTAGTGTAGATGCAAAATGAATGCATCACTTATATTTGCAAGGTATTATTGGAGATGTTGAAGCCATCTCCGACGAAGCATAAGATTGTAAGTTATTGATTGTCTTAGGAATGGAATGCATTCTTTGAGCATTGAATAACCTGCATAACCAAACTTGAGGATGAAAAGACGCATAACCAAAACAGGTATTCACCTGTCCTATTCCCTGTCATGGACACTTACGGTGGTCATAGCCACTGTATGTTTCCTGTCGTGTGCGTGTCGAAGTAAGTCCGAGGCTACCGCACCTGCGGAAAATAGCCAAACAGCAAGTTCAAGTCCTTCCCAAGTTTCCAACGTTTCTCAATTTGTACCACAATCCGAGCTGGAGGCCACCTATGCCAAAATTGTTTCCACGGTGCAGTCGCAGCCTGGTTATAGCCATTATGCGGATTTTCTTCGCAATGGCAAGTACGTGTCCAATTTTATGCGAATGGACATTTTGAAATACGTGGTCGTCATTCCATCCGATGAGTCTTTGAAAGCATTGGGCAATGAACGGTTCACGCAATTGATTTATCCGGAATTATTCACTCAGGACAACCTGAACTTTTTCAACCAGCATACAGCTTTTGGCGCAAACGCGGCTGCTGGTGGAAATGCTTTCCGGACGTTTTCAAACCGAATGATAAACCTTGATTTTGATAATAATGAGTTGTATTCAGGAAATTTCCGAACCATGATTACACATCATGAAGCGGTGTCTCCTGCTGTACAACTGGTTTTTGTCAAAGACCTCATTAACTAAAGAATAAAAATGAACAGTAAATCTAATCTCATGAAAAACGATTCTACATTCCAATTCCGGTCCTGCGGTTGGCTATTTGCCTTATTGCTGACCGTTCTGGTGGCCAATCTCGGCGTGGCCCAAAACCCGCCCTGTCCCCCAGGATCTGGGAACACATTGACTGGTCCGGTAGGTCCATTCCCTTTTCTGGGAGGATTGAATGGCGCTTGCAATGCAGTGGTTCCTAACATGCTTCCCAGATGGACGGCTACTCCCAACGGGGGAGGTGGCTGGGTGCTCATTACCGTTCAGCAAGCTCCTTTGGCGGGAACTTTGCTGAATCTGCCTCGTACTTCTACCTGCGCAGATGATGATATCACGGTAACCATCACCGCCTTATTTTTCTTTTTGGGAAATCCGTTGGATCCTACCGACGATATCCTTTGCGCCATCAACGGGGTGGATGTATTTAGAATCGAAGACAATGTACCGCCTACGGTCGATAATCCGGTCAACCGGACCATCGATGTTGCAGCCGGTTGTCAGGTGACCGAAGCCATGATCCGTGCGACCCTCGGCAATGGCGTGGTTGACGACAATTGTACCGACGATGCGACCTTGTTGGCGAATATCACCATCACAGGTGCACCGTTGACTTTGTTATGTCCAACGAGCCCGGATGTCCAATCGGTGACTTATCAGACTACAGACGCATGCGGCAATTTATCCAATATTGGTACCATCAATGTGACCTTAAGAGATTTGACAGCGCCAACGCCAACATGCATAGCCAACCAGTCGCGCAATTGGAATCCAGCCTGTCAATACACCGTAGAGGATTTCAGAGGTTTGATGACGGCAACCGACATTTGCGGTTCACCTTTCACATACAGCCAACGCGTCATAGCTCCGGTTGTATTTCCAAACAATACGTTCCCCACCGTCACCGGTGCGGGATGTCCTTCTTTAAGGACCTTAACCATCCGTATTTGTGCGCAGGACTGTTTTGGTAACGGTCCGCTGAATCCTGGAGGGGCAATTCCAACGGTTCCAGCCAACTGCTGTACATTTACAATCACCATTACCGACAACACGCCTCCGGTTGCCCAACCAGCGAATTGTCCAGCTCCGGTATTGTTGACGACCGATGCAAATTGTATGGTGACCATTCCGGATTTCAGAAACAGCTCACTGTTCGCTGACAACTGCGATCCAATCATCGACCCAACAGACATCATTCAAAATCCACCTCCAGGACCATTCGATGCTTCAGGACTGACTTGTCCTCCCATCGCAATGTTCGACGTGGTATTTACTTATACAGATTGCAATGGCAACGGACCAGTCACTTTGACATGTCCGGATGTCATCAGCATTCAAGATTTAATGCCGCCGGATGCAGTGACTTGCCCTACGCCAATGGACACGTTCAATATGGCCATTGATCCGGTAACATGTCAATATACTTTTGCAACGGTTCCAGCCGATTGGTTTGATGATCGTGCTGTAGCAACTGATAATTGTGATCCAGATCCAATTGAACACAACAATTTGGCAACGTTCGATTGTACGCAGCTGGGTATTCAACCCATCGATGTTTGGGCTGAAGATTGCAGCGGAAATGTGAGCGGCATTTTGGCTTCTTGCAATGTGTTCATCCGTGCCAATCCAATGGATGCTCATTGGACCAATCCTGGTCCTGTTTGTATGTCCGATCTGCCTTTGAACTTGTGTGCTTACATTACGGGGGTTACCTGCGGAGAGTGGAGCGGTGATCAATTGACCGCTGGAAGATGTAGCGCAGGTGGTGGTATTTTCAATCCGCCTGGACCAGGTTCTTATTCAGTAACGTACACCGTAGGAGATGCAGATTGTCATGTGGAATTGACCCGCGTTATCCAGGTAGAACAAACCTATTCTGCACCCTTCTTGATCAATGACTTCGGCATCTGCTGGTGCCCAGATCAACTTTTAGATCTTGAAACATTGCTATTGGGTTCTGCTCCTGAAGGAGGAAGTTGGACGATTTCCAATTCCGGTAACTTGCAACTTTCGTTGTTGCCTCCAACCGGACCTGGCAACTCCCATGCAGCCCGTTACGATGGTGGATGTGGAGTGGCTACCATAACTTATACTTACAATGATTGCAGTGGCGGCAATCCAAGCGATGTCATTTTGGTGACCATTCGCGAATGCCCTAAGATTGTTTGGGCAATTGCCACAGATTTTTGCCAAGATGAACCATTTGGCCTCATTGGTTTGCAATTGAATGGTTGCAGTGATTATATAGTTACGTTGGATGTTGAAGTTGGTCCAGGACCAAACCCAGATGTTTTGATAGGAGGAGCTCCGATCAACGCAACGATAGGAACTTTTGTACATCCAGTCTTCAATACAGCTGTTCCAGCTGGAGAGTATGGCGTAACGCTCAGATTAACTGATCCATCGGGTATTTGCCCAACAATTGTTGAAGGACGTGTAGTCCGTATCTTCCAGGCCGCTGCGCCTCCGTCTACAACGGCTGGTATTGTAAATCCAGGAATTCTTTGCGAAACGGATACCTGGCCTTTGGTGTTGAACTTGATCAATCCAAATGATTTGTCTGGCAATCCATTGACCGCTGCTAACGTCAGATGGTTTGGTGGAGGCGTTGACGACAATGGTACGACTGGATCATTTACTCCGAACGATTCCGATGGAGATGGATTTCCTGGTCCCGGTACCTATACGGTTTGTGTAAACGTTGGCGATCAGCGTTGCGAACAAACATATTGTACATTGATACAAATCGATGACCATGTTCCTGGAACATGTACTTTACAAAGCTATTCAGCTTGTCTCGAGCCAGGAGCTACCATATCTTTCAGTGATTTGCTGGAGTCTGATGCCATTCTGGGCGGGAAGTTTACAGTGACCGCAATTACTGGTAATGTAGTAGAAACTTTTAACTATACGGGAGCTGTTCAGCAATGGGTTGTTCCTGCTGGTGTTACGCAAATAAATATAGAAACTTGGGGAGCTCAAGGTGGTATTGGAGGTTCAACGATGAATGCCGGTGGACTGGGAGGTTATGCATCTGGTACCCTTGCAGTAACTCCAGGTCAAATAATCAATATATACGTAGGTGGTCAAGGCACCACATTCAATGGAGCAGACGCTGCAAATGCCGGAGGCTTCAATGGAGGTGGTAATGGTGGATTTGACAACAGCGGTCAAATTGAAAATGGAGGAGGAGGAGGAGGAGCTTCTGACATCCGTGTTGGAGGTACAGGATTAGCCAATCGCGTCATTGTAGCTGCCGGTGGCGGTGGTGGCGGTGGTGGTTTCTTTGGCCCCGCTGCTGGAGGTGATGGCGGAGGTTTAACCGGATCTATGGGTGGGCAACAGGCATCTTCCATAGGAGGTGGCGGTGGAACACAAATGGGAGGAGGATTGGCAGGAACTCTTGCCAGAGGGGCTACCAATGGTAGCTTAGGTTTGGGTGGTAATGGAAGTACCAATCAGGATGCGTGGGGTTCAGGAGGCGCTGGTGGAGGATATTATGGTGGTGGCGGTGGTACTGGTCAATTTGATCACGGGGCTGGATATTCTGCCGGTGGAGGTGGTGGTTCATCTTATATCGGAGGAGTGACCAGTGGCATTACCAATCCAGGAGTGAACTCAGGTGATGGTTTAGTGAGAATCACAGCAAACAATCCTGCTTTCAACGTAGTTGTTGGCGATATGGTGACCGGAGTGGTTTACAACGGTGGCTGTGGCTCCATTGAATACGAATACCGTGTAGAAAGCTGTCCTGCAGATATCGTTTGTACCGGCGTAATCAACATCAGCCAAAAACCACATGCTGATATCGTTGGTCCACAAACCTATTGTGCGAATGACACAGTTAATTATGTATTAAGAAATAATGGAGATGCTGAAGTCTGCGGGGAATTCGGTGTTTGGTCAGGACCTGGCGTTACCGATAATGGAAACGGTTTGACGGCAAGTTTTGACGCATCGGTAGCAGGAGAAGGCACACATTACGCAATTTATAACATTGGTGTGGTAGAACCCGTTACGTGCCTTGAGAGTGATACACTTGAAATCGTGGTTTATGCGGCAAGTGATCCTTCATTTGATCTTCCACAAAATACTTGTGAAGACGTTACTTCCATCACCCTTCAATTGGAAAATCCGGATGCTTCTGTAGACGCAGGTTCTCCAGATGGGGTTTCTGAGGTTTACTGGTCTGGCCCAGGTGTTACCGATGGTGTCGGCAACGATCCAACTGGAACTTTCAATCCTTCCGTAGCAGGTCCAGGTTACCACCTAATCTGCGTTATGACCGGTGAGGGAACGTGCATGAAGTATTCATGCCAGTTAATTGAAGTACATGAAGTAATAAATGCAACCTTGGTTTCAGATAGGAATCGCGGTTGTTATGACTTCCAGTTGAATGGTCCTTTCATTGACTTCAATTTGGATGAATTATTGACTCCATCCACTACTTTAGGAGGTACTTGGTCGCAAGTCAGCGGAACAGGTATTTCCATCAGAAATACAGTAGCAAGTGTTACTCCTGGTTGCCATCAATTGAGGTATACTGTACCTGCCGCTTATGCAGGCGCAACGGGAGGATGTGCGGCTATGTCTGATGATGTATTCTTGCTTGTTACGGAAGAGCCTCAACCACGTTTCGACATGGCTGAAGAAGCCTGTTGGAACGGCATTGCTGGTTCATTGACATTGTCAATTCTATATACAGGAGATACTTGGGGTACCAATTCTTCAGCCCATACTTACAATTGGACTGCAACATTGGTATCAGGTGCAGGTCCTGTACCTACATTCAATTTGAACACTTTACAAAGCCCTACCATTACGGTACAAGGAGCAGGTGTGTTTGAAATCTGTGTTACCGAAAGCTTAGCTTATGATGCGTGCGGAGGTAACCCAGCGGGTACTTATTGTACTGCACAAAAGTGTGAGCGCATTACCATTACACAAACCAATGCGGAAGTGAATCCTAGCTGGACTCGTCCGAATCCTTACCAGTTCTGTACTACAGATCCTTGTATTGATTTGGATGCATTGATCACAGGTAACACAGGTGGTGTATTTACGGGCAACGGAGTTTCTGTGCAAGGTGCGCATCCGAACTACCAGTTCTGTCCAGCATCTGCAGGACCTGGTGTACATGCCATCACCTACACTGTAAACAATGGCGCTGGATGTACTGCAGTGATGACGCATAATGTAGAAGTTTATGCTCCTGTCAACGCCATTTGTCCTGAAGATGACTTTACCCTTGCATGCGGAACCAGAAGATTGGGATCTGCACTTACTTATGGAGGGTTCTCCAACGCAAGTGTGATTTTCATACCTGTATTTATACAGTCGTATTATACCATGGGTACGTTCGACCTGACCACCTTCTTGTGTCCTACAGCGACCAAAGGAGGAAGTTGGAGCATAGTATCTAGCCCTGCCAACGCATTGGGTGGAGGTATTACCGGTGCAATCAACGGCGAAAGCACTTTGATCTTTACAGATCCAGGATGTTACGTTGTTCAGTATACCGTTCGAGCATGGCCTGGTGCGACGCCGGGTTGTGTTTCCACCATGCAATACCGTTTGACAGTAGGGGAAGAACCTACTCCTAAATTTACTTTACCAAATGAAATTTGCTGGGCTCCTGGAGTACCTACCATCGCCTACAACATTGTTCCAACCTACTTGGAAAGCCAACTACCACATCCACAGACGACTTTGTTCTTGCGTGGATTCAGCACAAGCAATGCTGCGGTTGCAACGGTTTCTGCAGGTGGTTTGGTTACCATCGTGGGTGCTGGTACAGCAACCATTTGCATGCAAGAGCATTATGACAATTCGACTTGCTCATTTGTCGAATGCCGCAAAGAATATTGCCAAACCATCACCGTAACCAATACCACTACAGCAAGCTCACCCAACTGGACCGGATTTGGTCCGATATGCGTTGATGCTGCTTGTGTTGATTTGGATGCACTTGTAACCGGCACTCCAGGTGGAGTATTTACCGGTCAAGGAGTGGTTGTTGATGGCGCACATCCTAATTATTTATTCTGTCCTGCAACAGCAGGCGTAGGTACACATGTCGTTACGTATACCGTGAATAGCCCTGATGGCTGTACCAACGTATTGTCAAGGAACATCATCGTGGCTCCTTTGGCGAATGCAACGTTGGCAAACAAACAATTGCCTTGTTTGGTAGAGCCAGGTGGTGTGATTCCATTGTCTGTGTTATTTGCCAGTACGGCGACCTCTCCTGGAGGTACATGGACATTTGCAAATACTCCTCCTGCAGGCGCTCAAATCATGGGTAACAACTTAGTCTATACGCAAGCAGGTTGTTACTGCTTTACTTATACAGTTGCTACGGTTCCAGGCGCAACCGCAGGTGGATGTTTTGCACAAGGATCAGCTTGTTTGCAAATTTCAGAACAGCCTACTCCTAACTTCAGTACGCAAAATGAAATTTGTTGGTCAGCTAACGATCCAGTCACAACCTTTACCCCTGTGGTCAATAGCCCAAGCTATGATCCTGCAGGTACCGTGAGCAGAAGTTGGACAACCAATCCAAGTCCGTTGCCACAAATCACCTTGAACGCATCCACTGGAGCCTTCACCATCAACGGTCCAATTCCGTCCGGCGGCTTGAGCTTCCAATTGTGTATGACCGAAAACATTACTACTCCAGCTTGTGGACCATCTACTGGACCTAATCCAGCGACTCCGGGCAATGCACAAATTGTCTGCACCGAAACAAGCTGTGAGCTGATTGTAATTCGTGATGGTACTTTGCTCAATGCATCATTCACCATTTCACCAAGCAATCCTTGTGTTGGACAGTCTGTAACGTTGACCCCTGCAACACCAGGTGGAACATTTACGGGATTGGGTGTAACCAATCCTGGTAATGGTGGAAATGGAACCTTCGTACCACCTGCATGTGGAGTGTACGCAGTGACCTACATCGTGGATGATCCAAACGGTTGTAACAACTCATATACACTGAATATTTACACCGATACGGTGCGTCCGGTACTGACTGTACCTGTGCCTATCACGGTAGATTGCCAAGCAACTTTGGCGCCTTCTATGACCACTTGGGCCAATGGAGCCTCTGCCACAGATAATTGTGCTGGAGTTTCCGTTACAAACCGCGTGTTCGATCGCCAGTCTTCTTGTAGCCCTGGTACTGGAGTATATGTATTCCAGTTTACCGCTACTGATGCTTGCGGAAATACACGCGTTGGCTATTCTACTTATACAGTCCGCGATGTTACCCCTCCTGTAATTACTGGTGGTGGTAACCTGGTGGTTGAATGCGGAAACGATGTTTACGCACGAGTTTACCAGTGGATTGATTCACATGCCGGTACAACTGGCACGGATGCTTGCGATGCTTCACCTTACTTGTTATGGACCAATGACTTCTCTGGTTTGATCAACAATTATTGTGGTGCAGCCATTCCGGTTACCTTTACCGTAAGAGATCGTTGCGGAAATACCAGCAGCGTGACCTTTACACTGCAGGTTAGAGACCAAACTCCACCTGTTTGGAACGTGAGACCGGTCAATGCAACGTTTGAATGCGACAATACAAACGATCCTTATTCTCAGGTCAGTGCGTGGTTGCGTTCCAATGGTGATGGAGTAGCGCTCGATTCATGCTTTACTTCTGTAGCTTATACCAATAACTTTAACGGATTGACCGGTGGTTGCAACCGCAACACGGGTTCTGCTTTGGTAACATTCTTCGCTATCGACGCTTGTGGAAACAGTTCTTCTGCACAGGCAACGGTGACAGTGGTTGACCGTACACAACCGGAAATCGTTTCTCCAGCCAAAGACACAGTTGTAGAATGCGATGGTCTGGGTAACATCAATGATTTTGCGACCTGGATTGCCAATCACGGTGGTGCCCGTTCGACTGATTTGTGTAGCGGTACCAGCTGTGGACCAGTTGCGGGTGCAAGAGCAGCTTTTGTAACCAATTCATTACCATGGGGTGGTGGACCAGGTTACGATGATTACACCACATCGATGAACCAAATATTTGGTGCTGGAAACTGGGATCAATACAATTTCAGTGCGCCGGCAACCACCATTTTCTCACAGAATTACAGGTTTATATATTTGGAAGGTAGCGATGGAAATGCCAACGCATTCAACACGTTCGTCAATGCAAACAGAAGTTTGATTGAAGGTTGGGTTGCATGTGGTGGACGTCTATTCCTTAATGCAGCACCAAATCAGGGTGGAAACATAGATCTCGGATTTGGAGGCGTTCAAATTCAATACAGTGGTGTTGGTACATTGATCAACAATGTAGTTGCTTCTGGAGCTATATTGAATGGACCTTACCTTCCAACCGGTACCAATTATACGGGTAACTTCTTCGCACATGCAATCGTTGGTCCACCAACCATGGTGGTTATGATTCGTGAGAATGGAGGAGCCAACAGACCTGTGTTTGCACAAACACTTTGGGGTTCTGGTGTGGTAATGTTTGGCGGTATGACGGCTTCGGGATGGCAATCTCCTCAACCCAATGCAAGAAACCTGAAATGGAATATTTTGGATCGTTTAAATACCATCAGCTTACAAAATGATATCAATCGTTTGAACGATGGAATATTTGTTTGGGATACTACCTTGATGCGGACGCAGGTAACCTGCGGACAAAACCGCATCCTGACCTACATGTTCAATGCATTGGATTCATGTGGTAACATTTCCAATGCGACCATCGCTCGTTTCATTGTACGCGATACAACAGCACCTGTTTGGGTGAGCAATCCTGCAAATGAAATTGTTGAATGCGATGGAAGAGGCAACGTTACCCAATTGAATGCCTGGTTGGCAATCAATGGCAGAGGAACCATCCTTGGAGATCCTTGCAATGGTACCGTACGTTTTGAGCATGATTTGGTAAGAGAATATGATCGTTGCAGCAACACCGATAGCGTAATTTATCGATTTACTGCCATCGATTGTTCAGGCAATACATCAACCAGAGAGGCTTCCTTTATCATCCGTGATACAAGGCCGCCAACATTGGTTACTCCTGCGAGGGATACAACCCTAAGTTGTGCTAACCTGTCTGGTAACAATGATGATGAACTGATCAGTTGGTTGAACAGAAGAGCTTATTTCTCTACTACAGACGAGTGTAGCGATGTAATTAATTATAGCAACAACTACGATGTAAACAATTGGGTGTTAGGTTGTAGCAATACGAGATACATTGACGTAACCTTCTTTGCAATCGATGATTGTGGAAATGTTACCAGTGATGTGGGACGATTTGCAATTGTTGACAACGAGAGACCAAGATTCCTCAACTGTCCTCCTCCAATTGTTCAAGATGCAGAGAAAGATCATTGTGATGCATATGTTACAGTACCTAAATTGGTGGCCACAGACAACTGTACCCAATCTGATAGCATAGTCATTACCCAGATTTATGGACCAAATCCTACACAATACAGATTCCCTGTAGGAACCACCATTTTGAAATACGAAGCAAGGGATCTTTGTAACAACAGAGATACTTGTACTATAAAGGTTGTTGTAAATGATTACTGGGATGTACCTGTAATCACTTGTCCTGCAGACTTGGATCTTGTAAACACTCCAGGTGTTTGCGGAACCAACAATGTCCAGGGTATCGCACCAACATCCGTTACAGACGTTTGTCCTCATACCGCCGTTCTCTATGCAATCACCAATGAAGCTGGTGATACCATCAAGAAAGGAATTCGCGATGCAAGTGGAAGCAATTTCCCTAAAGGATTGAACAAAGTATGTTACACCGTCCAAGACCAACCGATCTTATTGATCACTGAGGTAACTCAGCAATTGGATGCCATTGTGGTGGGCGGAACCAGTCCATTGCCAGGATTCATCTCCTCTGCAGATGTGAATGGAGACTACATTGAAATCACGAATTTCGGACCGTCTTCTATCGATGTGAGTTGTTTATCATTGTCCATCTATGAAGGAGGACGTTTGGTAGGAACTTACACTTTGCCTAACATGCCTGGACCAGTTCTTGGCGCAGGCCAAGTATTGACCTTGCACGTGGGTGCTGCATTGGTTGGATTCCCTGACAATCCAGGCCAGTTCTTCTTCAACATGAATTTGCCAGAAGCAACCATTAATACACCTCGCGGATACGTTCTTAACCATCTTGGTTTGCGCAATGTCGATGCCGTGACTACCAATGGAATGAGTCTGGTAGGTTTAGGTACTCCTGCAATGACTGCTGCAGGATGGAGCGGAACCAGCCCAACCAATTTGGATCGTGGTTCTTACTACAGATGGTGCATTTTTGATCGCAACATAGCTGATGACTGGAGACTTGCTGAAGCTTGTGATCCAGCTTCCATCGGTCGTGTAAACCCAATCTTGCAACAATATGTATTCCCATCCAATGGTTTAAGGACCAGTGTTCAAACCATTGCGCCTCAAAAGGATACTTGCTGTTTCAATGTTCGGGTAAGCGATTTGGAAACTCCGATGTGTGCAACCAATGATACATTGATATTGAATGGAGGTACAGGAACGTTCAGTGGACCAGGTTGCTACCTGTTCTCTTTGAACGTACCGGTGAATCCACCTACCAAGATTATTGATGTATGGGTTAGAAACATCAATTTGACTGCAAGTAATTTTGCCAATACAGAAGCAACATTGATCCACCCTGATGGAACACGTATCAGATTGTGGAACGATGGAACTTGCAACGGTTCAACCAATTTCGTTTCAACCAGAATTTCAGATCTGGATGCTGTGAAAGTTCGTAACGCGACGTGCGGAAGCTTGGCAGCTGGTAATAATTACAACCCAGATCAGCCACTTTCCGTGTTGTGTCCTAAATCGGCCGCTGGAACTTGGAGACTTGAAATCGAGAATAACAGCCCAACACCTTCATCCATAACTTTGGGAAGCTGGGGCTTGACCATTATATCTCAACGTGCTTATGCTCAAAGAGATACGACCTTTAATAATGATTTGAATCAGTGCGGTGCAAACTTCATGTGGATTCATCCTACCGTGATGGATAACTGTTGCATGGGAACTGTAGATGTTCAATACATTCCAATTCCTGTTCCTGGATGTCCATTACATGTTGTTCCAACTGGAGGAAGAGTAGCTGGAGGAACCAAAACCACTCAATTCTTTGGTGTTGGTACTACCCGAGTAGTATACACCTTGACTGACATGTCTGGAAATACCGGTTCTTGCGAGTTCAGCGTAACCATCCGTGACAATCAAGCTCCTGTATTCACCAACTGTCCAAAAGACTACTCCATCAACTTACCTGGAGGCGATTGCTTCGCATTCTTGGAAGTGAATCCTGCTCTTTGGGCTGATGATAATTGCGATTCTGTACGGATCGTTGTCAATCCACCTTTAGGAACTGAGTTGGGAATAGGAAGCCATAAGATTGTTGCTACCGCTACTGATAAGGCAGGTAATAGCACCATGTGCATGTGGACCATAACAGTGATTGAAAACACACCAAGCGGAAACGATTTGGCTTGTGTTGATGAAATCAACTTCTCTTTGGGCCCAGATTGCCGTGGCGAAATCACTGCCGATGAATTGTTAGCAGGAATTAAATACGGATGTAAAGACAAATTCCAATTGATCGTTCAAGATTGGATTACTGGTCAAACACACAGCACCATCTTTACCATTGCCGATATTGGTAGATACTTCAAGGTGACTGTAATTGATCCGGTTACTGGCAATAAATGTTGGAGTAAGGTATTTGTGGAATACAAAGCCACTCCACGCATTGACTGCCCACCGAATCTGACTGTCAACTGTAACGCTCAGCTTGATCCAGATGCATTGGGATATCCAACCATCACAAGTTGCGTGATCAACTATGACGTTCATTGGGATGATACCATCCAAAAAGCGAAAGATTGTGACTTCCCTTATGTATTCATCGTTCACAGAACCTTTACGGTTACGAATGAATTGGGCAACAGTTCACAGTGTAAGCAAACCATTTGGGTGAAAGGATTTGACTTGAGTGAAATCGATTGGCCAAGAAACTATGACAACTTGGATCTTCCAGCATTGCGTTGCGATGCGAAGATTTATAACAAAGACGTTACACCACACATCATCGCTTCTCCTTACTGCGTGGATGGATACTTGTTGGATAGCGCACATTGGTACGCTACCGGAGGAGATCCAAGCATTGTGGATCCGTTTACACGTGATTTGAGTGGTGACAGGTTGCCAAAAACATTGGGATGGAATTGCATTGCAGGTGGAGTCAACGATGGTCACCCATCTCCAACTCCAATCTACTATGACGAGCATCCACAATGGAGAACTGGACGTGCTTGCTGGGGACCAAACTCAGTAGTAAAATGGCATGGAACAGGCGCTCCAAACTTGGATGGTATTCCATTATCCGTTGATAATAAGAATTGCAATCTTTCCATCCGTTACGATGATGAGGTATATGATATCTGTGCTAATGGATATGAAATTCTCCGTTACTGGAAAGTGCGCAACATGTGTTTGCCACCTGCAGCCGGTATCAATCCTGTAGAATGGATTCAGGTGATCAAAGTACTTGACCAAGAAGGTCCTAAAGTTCTTTATCCTGATACAGTGATCGTAGGTACAGGTCCTTGGAGCTGTGATGGTACCTGGGAAGTTCCAACACCATGGATCACAGACAACTGTTCAGATTCTGTGAATTACACTGTTAAGACATGGACTGGGTCAGCCATTCAACAAGCAGACGGAAGCTGGATTGTAATCAATATGAAGTTAGGTATCTGGCCGGTATTGATCACAGCTGTAGATGCATGTGGAAATAAAACTGAGAAAGTGATTAAAGTCAATGTGATTGATAATACGCCTCCAACTGCTGTTTGCGACCGCAACATCGTAGTGGGTATCAGTGGAAACCAATCACCTGGCGAGAATTACGGAAAAATCTTTGCTGAAGACATCAATGATGGTTCATTTGATAATTGCAAACCGCATATCTTCTTCAAGGCAATCCGAATGGAACAACTGAGAGGAACCAATAATGGAAGCAATGCCAATCAGTCTGATAACGGAACCAACTGTGCCGGAATCAATGGAGATGACAATGCCGTTCTGGATGGTAACCAAATCTACTTCGATGACCACGTTAAATTCTGCTGTTCCGATGTGAACCAGCGCATCATGGTGGTATTGAGAGTGTTTGATATCGATCCAGGAGCTGGCCCGATTGCACCTTCCAGAATGAACCAAAATGGCAACTTGTTTGGACACTACAACGATTGTATGATTGAAGTTGAAGTTCAAGACAAAGGCGTTCCTACCGTTGTAGCTCCACCAAACATTGTTGTGAGCTGCTGGTTCTGGTTTGATGTGGATAAACTGGATGATCCTAACGACCCAACATTTGGTCGCGTGGTGACTGATCTTTCTGATAGACATAAAGTGGTTACCAATGACTTGGTATGCTACAACTACTGTGTAAGAAATGATTATACCGGTTATCCTGGATACGTTCCTGGTGCACCACCTTCAAACCCACCAGCTTGGAACAGAGCTTGTGACTATTATCACCAGTTGTTCGATACTGCTCACGCAGACAGAAAATACGAATTGACTTGGGGATTTGATGGATACGTATTGAGCAATTGCGGAAATTCGCCAACCATCAGCG